>JYMV01011290.1_pt1 | contig 54912 bp, 53 predicted proteins | sample 338911 | NCBI WGS metagenome assembly JYMV01 (sample SAMN03354496, study PRJNA234377) | hydrothermal vent metagenome | biome: Deep sea; feature: Hydrothermal plumes at the Eastern Lau Spreading Center, Western Pacific Ocean; material: Seawater | place: Tonga | collected 2009 | depth 2000 m m | reverse complement strand
TGTTGTTTCCTTCCTTTAGAGTAGACTGATATCGTTTTGCAACGATTTTGTGTTGCAGTTCATAATAAAAATGTTTGCGCTCATTTGGGTGAGGCAAGGGCATGTAGCCTCTTTTAAATGGATATGAGATTAAAGACACCTCTTAGGTCATTCCAATGTGCGCATGTGAAGGAATTTTTTGTGCCAATTTTGTGCCATTGACTTACAACAACAGGCCATATTTGAGGATATTCAGCAAAATGTATATAGTATTATCTTACTGATTTAATTATCTTAGTGTGTTGCAGTCTATCCCTGTTTACCTGCTAAGCAAGTCTTCGGATCTGGGGGTTGGGGGTTCGAAACCTCCCGCCCGCGCCAGAAACATCACCAGCCTCCATTCCTGGACGACTTCTATTTGATATAGAATTCAGGTCATGTATTCACCTATGGAACAGCCTATTTTTCATCCCGGATGGATTCTAACTCCACTCCCAGCCCATCGGCAAGACGGTTGACGTAAGCATAATAGCCGGTAACCTGAACAATGTCGAGGATGCCGACATCACTGAACCCCACATCCCGCAGTGTTTGTACGTCTGCCTCAACCATGTTCCATGGTTCTTTCGTAAGTTTTACCACATAGTCCAGCATCGTACTGTCCTGATCAGATAAGTCTGCGGTTTTGTAATCCTTTACGAGTTGCTCAACAAACTCATCATCCCGTGTGATTTTACGAAGTCCCGCTCCGTGATGAACTATTCAGTAATGACATTGGTTGATTGTGGAGACTACCACTGCTATCATTTCACGCCGTTTGTGGGAAAGATCCCTGGTACCCTTCATCGCAGATAGGTACAGTTCATAGTGCCCCTTTAGCGTGGGTATGTTTATACTGTGAATACGCAATATATTATCCACTCCTCCCCATGGTTCTCGTAATCTGTCGTACCAATCTTTGAGTCCTTTATCAGCTTCGTCTTCTGGAATCATTGTAATCCATGCCATGTTTTCTCCTTAGATAGATGTCATTTGTTGTTGTTCTTAATGAATTATATAGTAACTAGTTCTCCTAAGATACTGATATTATTTATTACATCTTGTCATCTCGAACGAAGGGAGAGACCTGATGAAGGGCTAATATCGTACAAGAACCCTCACATACGTTCGACATGACACGACAAAACTCGTGACTGTCTAGTTAAATTAAATCAAGCTGTTTGATAAACGAAGCAGGACTGCCGAGTTATCATTCAAATAAAATTACCATGTTCCATCTTAAAAATTACCGGTCATCTTGCTTGGCACAGAAAGGAAAGTCAATCTCTTTCCAAGTTGTTCTCAAATGCTTTTAATAAAATCAAAGCACTAAGTTTGTTAATACACATTTCGAATTAAATGAAGCAGCTTATTTTTTGAATTTGGATTTAGTTAAAACTCAAAATTTTGAATTGCTTTTTGATGCCTTCTCTAATACTGTCTACACAGTAAATTCTATGTGTTGGCTTTGGGGTATAATTTCACAAAAGGAGAAAAAGTAATGGGCAGAGTGGTAGCAAATGAATTGGTTGGTGCAGCATGGCCTTCCGCACAACCTGGTGTCGATCCAGTGCTGTATGGACATGTGATCCTTGATCCGGTTGGTGCGTTCGAAGCCCGTAGTCTCCAGACTTTTAGACTTATATACACTGTGGGGCGCTACGGGATTGATGACACCGGCAGCATACGCGTGGTTTTCCGCTTCATGGGAGACTGGGGGGCGTTTCAGACCAGTGATCCAACTGGTTACAACTACGTCACTGCCCATGCGAGTACGATAGCACGGTTGTCCCTGAACTATGCCAACACCGGACATCAACGACCGTGGTTCAAATCCCTCACAGTCAGACTCCACGGCGGCTACCTCAGTGAAGGGGATACCATCACTATCGTTTTCGGCGATACCTCGCAGGGATCTCCGGGGATGAAGATGCAGACCTTCTGCGAACCGGGATTCGAGTTCAAGGTACTGGCGGACGTCTGTGCAGTTGGGCATTACTATCCCTTGCCTGACACTCCCCATATTTCCATTGTTCCGGGAGAGGTGCATGAGTGGAAGGCAGTGCTGCCGTCCCTACGGCGTCCCGGAGAGGTTTTTCATCTTGGGATCAAAGCCGAGGACAAGTGGGGAAATCCTACCGATCAGGCTTCCGGACGCTTCAAATTCCGCAGCAGTCATCCGGTGAAAGGTTTGCCGGAAACGCTCGATTATTCACTTGGTGAAAAGTCGATGGTCCTTGACAATCTTTGGGTAGAGGAATCCGGAATCGTGCGGATTCAAGTTCAGGATGAATCCGGAACGTGTGTAGCTGAAGCCGGACCGCTGCTAATCCAGGAGGGCGAATGTTCTGGCTACTGGGGCGACCTGCACGGGCAGAGCGGCGAATCCATCGGCCTCACTACCTCTCGAGACTATTTTGAATTTGCCCGCAACAAGTCCTTTCTGGATGTCACCGGGCATCAGGCCAACGATTTTCAGGTCAACAACGCCTTCTGGAACTACCTCAATGAACTAACTGCTGAATATCACGAAGACGGGCGTTTCGTAGTTTTTCCGGGATACGAATGGTCTGGCAATACGGCAGTAGGTGGCGACCGCAACGTCTTTTTCCGGGATGAGGGTCGCCAGATTCGGCGTTCTTCACATGCCTTGCTGGAGGATCGCTCCGATATCGACACCGATGCACCGTCGGCGGCGCAGCTTTTTGAAGACCTGCAGGGCGAAGACTGCGTGGTGTACGCACACGTCGGGGGACGCTATGCCGACATCACTCAGGCTCACGATCCCTGTCTGGAAACATCAATGGAAATCCATTCGGCATGGGGTACCTTCGAGTGGCTGCTGACTGACGGCTTCCCCCTTGGCCACCGTTCCGGTGTGGTTTGTAACAGTGACGGACACAAGGGTCGACCCGGAGCCAGCTATCCGGGAGCCTCGACATTTGGAGCCTACGGCGGACTGACTTGTTTTCTCACCAATGATCTGACACGGGATGGTATCTTCGAATGCCTTCGCAGGCGGCATCACTACGGTACGACTGGATGTCGGATGCACATGGAAGTCTCAGTACAGTTCGATCAAGATGCCACTGTGTTTGAGCGTGATCCCAACGCCTTTCCGGACACCAAACGCTCCACGTCCCGCGAGGTGATGATGGGGGACATTGTACAAACCTCCGCCAGCGAGGCGACGCTCAAATTAAGCGTACTTGCCCACTCACCAATCGAACGCATCGAGGTACGCAACGGGACAGAGGTGCTGGAAATTTTTCGGCCTTATACCTCCGCCGAACTTGGCAACCGAATTCGCGTGATCTGGAGTGGAGCAGAATATCGCGGACGAGGACGGCAAAGCAGTTGGACGGGACGTGCCGTTTTCAGGGATTGCCGAATCAAGCAGTTTTCCAAAATCAACGCCTGGAACCACGAGCGGCGTTTGGAACGGTGCAGCCGCAACACCGTGGAGTGGGACGCGATCACCACCGGTAATTTTGGAGGATTCGATGTCTGGCTTAACGAAGGCAATGCGGCGCAGCTAGACTTGACGACAAATCGCGGAACCATCCGAAAAACACTGGAATCTGTTGGACTGGAGGATACAGTGCTGGAAGCAGGTGGACTGGAACGGCAACTCCGCGTGTTCCGGCTACCGGATGAGAATCCGCACCGTGAGGTTGATCACGAACTCCGCATTCGACTAAAACCAAATTGTGATAATCCACTCTGGATCTGTGTTACCACCGAGGATGGCTTTCAAGCGTGGAGCAGTCCTGTATTTGTCTTCCAATGATTACACTTTTAGGATAAACGGAACCCTGACAAAAGAGTTACGGGGTGTGTATTTTTTATTGATCTTAATGCAGATCTAGAGAAAATGAAGATTTATCTTAGCTTTTGATTATTTTTCTTTTGCTTCCCTGAAGAAAAGAAATTTCGAATAAAATTATTAAAGTTCTGCCGTTGTCCCTGCCACCAGAGCTTAGGCTGCTTCCGTTTCCCATATCCCAGCTTGATGTCCAGGGTCAACATAAAGCGTCGTAAACGAGTACCAGCCAACCAGCGGCCAAGCTGATACAACCATTTAGAATAATCCTTGTTATAGGGACATACGCGAATACATACCGAACAATCACTGTTTTGTGCAGCCCAATATCCAAAGCACTTCTCGCCGTTAACTGTCCATTTTTTGATCCCTTTGATATTTGATTGATTATAGGTTTGAGTCGTTGGCGCACCGTCTGAAATAGCTTTAACAGGGCATCCCTTGGTGCATCCGCGGCAGATGCCACAAAACTCTTTCACACCAAAATGGAGGGGTTTATCCAGAGCCATTGGTAAATCTGTATAAATTTTACCAAGACGCACGCGTGGCCCGAATTCTTTTGTAATCAGTAATCCATGTCGTCCATATTCTCCCAACCCCGCCTGTATTGCCATAGGAATATTCAGCGACGAATCGTTCATACTTGCTACCGCGTTATAGCCCAAATTGCGAAGATATTGTGCCACAGAAAGCACCACCGTAGCATCATGTGAATAACCTAGTCCTGTGGCTGCTCCGCTTAATGCAGAGGGAACAGTACTGATCAGGTCATAATCCATTTTTTGAGCTGTGACAATCACATATTTTAGTCCATCCGGAATATCGTTGGGTCGTTCTGTTAAACTCATGTCACTGAATTTTTGGGTATATAACCAGCGTTCGTCATATTGTGTAATGCCAACAATATCGGCTCCAAATCTTTTTGCGATATTCTTAATTTCATCGGCTGCGGCTTTTGGTGAGTCAAAGTGTGTTTTCTCTTTTGCAACATCACGATAAAGCGTGAAGGCGTCGGAGAAACCTTCACGACGATCTTCGTTCTCCTTCATTTCGGTAAAAAGATCACTGACATGCCATGTTGCATTACGAAAGGCATAATCTTTTTGAGTGAAGCCGTCTGCTTGACGCCAGTTTTTTAAAGGCTTGCGGTAGGAAGCATAGAAGATTCGGGATTTTTCACTGCGAATATTCGCATCCCACCATGACCGTCGAAACACATCATTCTTTTGATTGAACCTCTCAAAATTGTCCGTAATTTCAAAGTCAGCTTCTTTATCACTCTTCTCAACATCTGTTATTTCAGCTATGTCTATAGTGTGGTGGTTCATGTCTGACATTAACAGGCTCCATTAGAAAAATTTGATCATTGAAGTTCAATTTCAAATTAGACTTGATCGGTATTTGATAGTTGAAAATTCCAGTAATATGACGCTTTCAGCGGTATTTTTTGTCAAGATATTCTATCACCAGTGACACAAGAAAATGACTGTGCAAGACTGAAGCAAAATTCATAGCGTTCCTACTCGCTGAAAATTGATAAAATATTATTCTTTGAGTTCTTTTTGAAATACATTAAGCCGCAAAATAATTGGATTTGCATTAAGCAAAAACAACTCTTTTTGATTGTTTTTTAGTGCTCTCTTTTTTGGCATCTTCCAATTAAGATGGTTTCGTGAAAAGTCTGAAATCCAAACTGTCATTTCGACTGTAGAGATAAATCTTAATAATATTAGTGTTTAACTTTTGCAAGATTTCTCTCTTCGTTTGAAATGACACAGTTTTAGCACTTTACCGGTTCATCAATTAATCAAAATGTATATTTTTGGTTTTTTTCAGTAAAGCAAAATAGAAATGTCTAAAGTTGTAGCAAATAAATTAGTTGGAGCCGCGTGCGTTCACACCTTAATCGCCAGCTAAATTGCGACTCCTAAGATAAAGAACTCAATGCCTGTTCAAGATCACAAATTATATCTTCAGCACATTCAATTCCAATCGAAAGCCGAATCACTTCCGGTCCGGCACCAGCAGCAATGCGCTGTTCTTCTGTGAGTTGACGATGTGTGGTTGAGGCAGGATGGAGGATCAGGGAGCGCGTATCACCAATGTTGGCAACGTGACTGAACAACTCCACGGATTCCAGCATTGTTAAGCCGCTTTCATAACCTCCTTTGACTCCAAAAGTAAAAACTGAACCACTGCCGTCCGGCATATATTTTTTACCCAGTTTGTAATATGGACTGGATTCAAGTCCTGCATACGAGACCCATTCAACCTGCGGATGATTTTCAAGAAATCCGGCTACTGCCAGGCCGTTGTTACAGTGCCGTTCCATCCGCAGAGGCAGTGTTTCAACACCGTTGAGAGTAATCCAGGCATTCATTGGAGACTGGGCACAGCCAAGATCACGCAGACTGATGGCATGACTGTACATGGTGTAGGCTAAGTCACCAAATGTTTCAGCAAAGGTCAATCCGTTATACTCTGGAGAGGGAGTACTTAAACTGGGAAATTTTTCTTTTCCCAGCCAGGGAAATTTTCCGGAATCAATCACTACACCGCCTACTGCATTTCCTTGTCCGGACAAAAATTTTGTGGTCGAATGTACTACTAAATCTGCTCCCCATTCAAATGGCTGACACAAAAAAGGAGTCGCCATTGTGTTATCCACAACCAGAGGCACACCTGCCTCAGTCGCTACCCTGGCGATGCTCTCAATATCCATTACCACTCCACCAGGATTAGCAATACTTTCAATAAAAATTGCTCTTGTTTTTTCGCTGACTGCTTTGCGGAAGGCCTCCGGATCATCACTGTCAACAAAGATAGCCTTCCAGCCAAATTTCTGGTAGCTCTTACCCATTAAATTTATTGTTCCGCCATAAAGTTTATTGGCCACAATCACCTCCATTCCCGGAGACATTAACGGAAACAAAGCCAGCGTTTCCGCAGCATGTCCGGAAGACGTAACAGTTCCTCCACGCCCGCCTTCAAGCGTGGCCAACTTTTCTTCCAAAGCCGCAACAGTTGGGTTTGTCAAACGTGAGTAAATAAAGCCCGGGGCCTGCAGGTTAAACAACGAGGCCGCATGGTCAGCATCATCAAAAACATAGGATGTAGTTTGATAAATCGGAAATGAACGAGCACCTGTGGTTGGGTCCGGAGCCGTGCCTGCATGCACAGCAAGTGTATTAAAACCAAATTCTGGATGAAGTTTTTTCATTAGAGCCTCCTCCTGCGGTTACTGATAACTCCTGTATTGATTCCGTTCCAACCTAGTTCTCCAGTCAAACGGGCATATTCAATTTTAGGACAACGATCCATCACTACTTGTAAACCTGCGTCTTCTGCACGTTTTGCTGCATCAGCGTGACTAATTCCCAACTGCATCCAAAACACCTTTGCACCAATTTTTATGGCCTCTTCGACCAACTCCGGTGCTTCTTCTGCCGGGCGAAAGATATCTACCATATCAACAGGTACCGGTAGTGATGCTAAGTCTGCAAAGACCGTTTCTCCACAAATTTTCTTACCGACTGCACCAGGATTGACAGGAATAATTTGAAATCCTTTTTGAAGTAAATATTTCATGGCAAAATTGCTGGGACGGTTCCAGGTAGCACTTGCGCCAACCATTGCAATGCTGTGTACATTTCTGAGTATTTGACGAATGTAAGAAACTGGGTAGGAACTGTGATCAAACTTTATAGGCCTGTTCATCTGCAAAATAATTGTTTTGGGTTAATGAGATACCTGGTTGGTCACAGTAGCAGAAACAGAAGCCTCCCGGCAAGAAAATTCAACCTTCCTGACCTTTGTTTATTCAGTCAAAGTCTAATAAAGCAGTACAACCCCTCGATTCTAATTAATTAAAGTGTTGCTTCGCCGAATTACGGATTACGGCCGACACGGCCAACAAGTTGATCCTTTCATTCTTATCCGGACAGCATTTTCAATTCGCACGACGCATTTTCGCTTTACTTTTAATTTCTTCCATATTCAGCGGAGTGGACTCTCCGCTATCCAGGCCTTTTTGTATTTCCTGTCGCAAAGTAGTCAGTTTTAGCTCATTCAGCTGATCCTTTGCTTCCAATAACCTCAATGCTTCTCGAACCACTTCACTCGCAGAATTGTAGAGCCCTGTCCCAACTTTTTGCTTCACCATTGATTCAAGTTGAGGTGTTAAAGAAATGTTCATCTGACTCTCCTGTTTATCCGATTTGTACTTTATTTCATCAATGCATGATAACAATGATTGACAATCTTTGTTATCAATATATCGAACTAATTTTCAGTTTGAAAGTCTTTTGTTGTCGTGATGTTATAACTTCAATTTAAATGGTAGTTCCTGCCATCGTTCCGGCGTTTCGATTGAGGTGCAAACTCAACAGAAAAGTATCCGGCTACTGGAAAGCATCTTAAATTGAACGGTAGCCCCGCCCTCCGTGGCGGGGAAAAACAAAACCGGAGAATCAGTAAATGAAAGGATTGTTTCACCTTATCTTCGGTTGAGATTTGAAGGGGAGCCCAAGTCGTAACCCGGCTTTTCGATTGGTGTGAAATGGGAAATATGTGTCGCTTTGTCGGACTATTGCTATGCACTTTGTTTCAGAGTAGCATTTACAGTCCTACGAGATTCCCCTTGCGTGCAACTTTCAAGAGTAATACAATGTATTTTGGTAAAATAATCTCCATACTCACAGATAAAAAACATGTCTAAATCTACGACTCAGCTTTTAGAAAAAATGGATCAGGAAGATCAGGAAAAAGTTTCTTATTTTATGAGTCTTTTGCTCAGCCAATCTAAATACAGTGCCTTGCAAAAAGAAATTTCTTTACGCAGAAAAGAAATCCGGCAGGGAAAAAGTTTGACGCATAAAGAGATTTGGAACGAGCTTCATGTTTAAGCTGATCTATGCAGACAGTGTTTTGAAAGATTTAAGAAAAGTCTCTCCTGATCAACTCCCCAAAATCAAAATCTCTTTTGCAGAATTGGAGAATTTCCCCAATATCTCCCATTAAAAAAGCTTAAAAATCACCCTGTTTCAAATTTCAGATTACGTTCCGGAAATTATCGAATTATATTTGATGTGGATTGGACAAAAAACGAAATCTACATTTTGAAAATCGGACATCGCCGCGACATTTATTAGTCTAATACCTAACCCGGCCTACATTCCAATTCTTATCTTTTTTTCTTTTCTGGACACCATTACGAATTGAACGGTAGCCCCGCCCTCTGCGGCCTATGCACTTCGAAGTTTACTTTAGGCAGTACCGGCAGGTTATGATTTGATGCTTTGAATAGCATGTAATGAACGAAGAGCCTGATTTACAGATTCAGAGTTCGGAAAGAGTTTAGCAATATCAGGTTCAAGTACTACCACATTTGTCTCTCGGTGATATTTGTCTGCATATTTACCTCTAACTCCGTTTGTAAAATCATATTCATCTAACATTTCATCATTATTTAGTTTCTTCATATTGTCTCCTCTCATGTTTTGTTGCTTTTCTTGCACTGATGATTCTCACTGTGTCGAATGTGTCAACATGCACAATCACTAGAACTTTCATATCTGAAGAACAACCTGTTGTAACAAGCCTCTCTTCCTGTGAGGAATGTTGCGGATCATCAATAGTGATTGACAGGGGGTCTCCAAATCAGTGGATGCTTCTTCAAAAGATACTTTATGTTTTTCAATATTTGATCTTGCTTTCGTACCATTCCATTCAAATTTCATCTTCCAACTCTGCCAACCATGATGCGGCTAACTCATTCTGGATTTCCGGCGAAAGTCCGGAAACCCTCTCAAAAACCTGTTGTAATTGTTGCGTCATCTTATTCTCCTTATTGAGTTTGCAATGCTCATCAATTCCGGATAGTTTAACATATTTCACGTTATCCTGAAAAGAAAAATGCGGTAGCCCCGCCTACCGTGGTCGGTAAATAAAAATTGATTCTTTCATTCTTTTCTGGACACCATTACGAGTTGAACGGTAGCCCCGCCCTCCGTGGCGGGGAAAAACAAAACCGGAGAATCAGTAAATGAAAGGATTGTGTCATCTAATCTACTTGAATGCACAATATGTTTCGAATTGCCGGGCTACGGCTACCTCATAACCCAGCCTACATAATTTACTTAATTTTTCATGGTGCCGCTGCCCCAGGCTTTATTCAGGTTGGCGGAAGTACCGCTGCTTTGACCGCTCCAAGTTTTGCCGTCTGACGAGGTTAGAATCGCGCCGCTTTCACCAACCGCAAGCATCAAGTTGTTGGCATGAATGAGATCTTTTAACGTATTGCCAGCACCTAAACCGGCCAAGGTGGCCTGACTCCAATTTGAACCGTTGTCTGACCATCCTATACCGCCAAAACCGTCATGTGAGACAAAAATATTATTTTCAAAAATTAATCCTGATGGATTGCGATTGTTCTCCCCAGAGAGAAAAGTAGTTGTAGAAGTCCAGCTATTCCCATTCCCGGAAGTAACAACAATATTTCCAGAAGGTCTATATCCGCCAACTGTCACAAAAGTCGAGTTGCCGTAAGCCAGATATTCTGCAACCGCACTTCCTCCACCAGAATAGGTTTTTGTAGTCCAAGTTGTTCCGCCTGTTGAACTTGTTACAAAAAATGTGATACAATCTGCTCCACCCACAGCAATATATCGATCATTCAAATAAGAAATTGTACTAATCGGTTTGAGTCCCCAACTTACATCTGACCAACTCAAACCGTCCGTACTTATAGCTAAATTTCCTTTGCAGTTGACTCTGCCACTGCTATAAAAATAACTCATTGAAGCAGGATTCGTGTGAGAATGAGAAAGATTATCTGAGTAAACGAAAAAAGTATCATTCGTAAAGCTGATTCCCATAATGTGACTGACATTGCTTGGGGTGTGGCGTTTTGTCCATGTGATGCCATCAGGAGAGGAATAGAGGTCAGTGGAAGAAGTCATCACAAAGAGATTCTTGCCAAAACGCAGGGTGTGGGGTTCCGGAGTGAATCCGGGATTTCGGCTTGTCCAAGTGCTGCCGTCTGTGGAAGTCACAACACCGGTTGATCCTGCTACGAGCAGAATGTTGTTTCCTGAAGTGATTGCGGTAAAGGACGGTCCATTTGACAGTGATTTATTGTTCCAAGTTGTTCCATCGCTGGAAGTCAAAATGGCCCCGGAATCGCCGACCACCACAAAGGACGGAAGACTACTGCTTGAGTTGTCAGTAGTAGAGTTGTCAGTAGTAGAGTTATCAGTAGTTGTGATGTCAGTGGTGGTGTCGGAAGTTCCGGAAGCTTCTTCAATAGTTTTGGAATCAAGTCCTTCATCTTTGGTATTGATTTGACCGCAGGATAAAACAAACAATCCTGAAAAGACAACGAGGATGAAAGATGTGAATTGATTAAATTTCATCATAAATTCGTTTGTTTTAGAAATTCCGGTTCCAGCGTAAAACGGTTTTTGTTCCGTCCGTAAGGATGTGTTTGGAACACCAGTTGCGGAATAAATGGAGATTGAACACTTCCGGAATTCGCTGCACTTGAATCGGAATCATCACTCATCAGCAAATAGACTTCCCAGCCCAAACCGAGTAAAGTCAATATATCCCAAGTCTGCATACTGCTTTTGTACGATTTATCTGACTCGCGTTGCTGTCATATTCGCTTTTGTAAGCTGCCTTTTCACTGCTGCTTGAGTTTGCATATTGTGTTGCCAGCGTGCTGTTTTTTGCAGAGAGATCGTTGTAGGAATTGGATGCATTATAGGACATCAAAGCCGAAACGAGAGTGACGGATACTGCGACATAATGCCAGGTATTATCCTCGGACGGGCTTTTTTCAGTTTGCGTATCCACTTCCGCTGTTATTTTTTTTCGGGCATGTGAGATTTTATCTTCCTCAATTATTTTCAGCACCAAACCCTCCGCCTTGGTATTGAGTTGTCCGATGCCACTGTTTTCACAATCATCCGTGCGGACAAGCCGCTGACTGTCGAGATCAACCCGAGTCAGTGAGAGTTGAGTGAAGTTGCCTTCCCTTGTCATGTTGAAAAGGAACAAATTATCAGCCTGCAAGATTTGCTGTATCAGCGCAAAACACTGATCTTCAGTACATTCGTCATATTCCAGTTCCTCAAAAGCTTGTGTCAGCGCCGCGTCAAATGATTTTTGAGAGGCTAAAGCATAGTGCGTCGATAGAGATTCCTGCAGACTATTGAAAATGATTTGCTTCTCCATCTCGGTGAATTCACCCAGCGCCCCCATTGGTGCAAGCGCTGCCATTTCTTTTTCCTGAGCATGGGGCGTGTCAAAAATCAGCATGAAAAATAATACTGAAATCGTGAGTGCCCTGAAAACTCGAATTTGAAATTGATTGTGCCAAATCATCTTAGCGCTCTTGTAGTTTATTTTTGATTTCAGCGAGAATTTCGGAATCAATTCCATAATAGCGGAAAAGGTATTTCAGGTCGCGAAGTCCTATAATTGTGGGGAAAACATACTGACCGCCCTTATAAAAACGCTTGCTGACTATTCCCATGCTGTCCTTGTAAAACAGTTCGGACGGCACATTTAATTTCCTGGCAAATTTGCGAATATCCGCTTTTGAATCTTCCTCAAGCGGATCAACAAAAAGCAATGATACATCCGGAAATTCTTTTGACATGAAAGCGTGCAATTCCGGAATTTCACGGTAACAGGGAATGCAAGTTGTGAAAAAAAAGCTCATCACAAACGGGCTGCCTTTTTGATTTCTGGTGTCAAAACGCTCGTTGTCCAAATTTTTTATAAAAAATCTCCGTACTTCTTCAGCGTGAACCGGAGTTGCAGTCTGTAAAAACAGTGTGCCTGACAAGGCGATTAAAACCAGCGGCACAAATTTCCCGGATTGAGTTAATGAGCGGAAAAACATCTTAATTTTGTAGTTTTGAGATTGTGTCAATGATGTCTGATTTAGACCATTTTTTTATCAATTTACGCACAGCGCTTTGATATTGTGTGCGCAGCAGTTCGGGTGTTTCGGCCCACTTGCGTACAGGCCGCCGCTGAGTGAGCGTGGTAAGGGAACCGGCTTGTTTCCATTTTCCGTTACGGTAGCGATAGACTTTAATTTTAAGCTGCACATCAACCATTCCTCCCCAGATGAGCGAATCTCTCTTTTCTCTTTGGGCCATTATCTGAAAAGAAATTGCTCCCGGAACTTTTGCTGAATCAAATGCTTGCGCCAGGTTTACCGGAGGCTGAAGTATCTTTCTGCTTCCGGCCGGTTTGAGCAAATCCATTTCCAGTAAAATTTGATCAAGCGCTTCCCAGACAACGCCTCTTGCATCATCCAAAACAGATTCATCCGGATTGTCACGCGAGGATTCATAAAAAACCGCAATCGTGAGTTCCGCATCACAATGTTGAGGAATTTTATCACTGTGGCGTTTGCATATTTCAGGCTTGGATTCCGGAAGGGACTGGAGAATGGCTTGAAGGATTCCGGACTCAATTTGACTGGGGCTTCCTCCAGCGAGTTGGAGTGAGGAATTTATTCTGCGTTCTGCACGCTCCGATGTGATTTGAAGTGAGTGTTGATTTTGCGAAGCAGTTAGTGTTACTTCATAAACGCAGGCACTTTTCAGAATTTTTCCGGAAAGACCTTCCGCCGGAATGGATTCGAGGGGACTGACAAAGGCATTGAAAAGGGGTTTGGCTATTTGCTCCAACAACCTTGAAATCCTGCCGGTGTCTCCAACGACAAAGAGATAGCAAGCCTTGTCAGTTTAAGCAAATACGCTTGACGCGGTAATTGAACAAAGAAACAGCAGGCTGAGCAGGAAATGTGTGATTCTCAATTGGAACATTTGTTGATCCAAAAAAAAGCAGTGACTGCAGCAGTATATTTCCCCCTTCTAAATTCGTATTCTCTACAAATTTCAGCATTTTGTCAAGACAGAGTATTTCACAAGGAATTACCTTTTTTGCAGAAAATCTGCTGAAAAAAGCGGTGAAAAATGTCAGCGGTCATGTGGACTCCAATTCTCAAAATGCGGCGCAGGTCATGAAAATCATTTTGGAAACAAATGTTTTGCTCTTCTGAAATTTCTTGCCACTTTTGTTGCGGAAAGGTTTTAGAAAAGCCCCACGAAAATGTTTTTATATTCGCTGAAATCAACATCGAAGCAGTAGTGCATAGTTTGAAATCTCTCGCGGAAGCGTGCCACTTCATCTTTGACATTTCTACCGCGGACACCTTCGGTGAACATTGCGGCGAATTCCCTGAAATCATCTTCCTTCATACCGAAACGAGTCATTTCGGCAACACCCATTCGTAATCCGGAACTTGAGGTGAAGCTCTCGTCTGAGGGAACTGCCTGATAGTTGACGATGATGTTGCTCTCCTCCAATTCCTGCGCGACCGCACAGCCCTGCGCATATCCTACAACCACAACGACTTGATGAGTTTCAGTATAACCAACTTCCGGATCGCCCTGAACCTCAAGTCCTTCGTCCACCAGTGCCTGAGCAAAAGCCTTGGCATTAGCCACAACTTGTGGTTGGTAGCTATCTTTAAACGCGTTCATTTCCAATACAGCCATCAGTAAGCCCAGCAAGGTACCGAGATGGTGATTGCTGACTGCTCCGGGAAACGCACGCCGCTCAATCGATTTCCACAACTCAAACTCCGGAGCCCCCTCTTCATATGCCGCCCCGATGACTCCACGCTGTGAGCCGTAAAAAGTTTTGTGCGTTGAGCCCGTGATGATGTCTGCACCTTCCTCGTAGGGGTTCTGAAAGTGTGGTCCGATCAATCCGAGTACGTGCGCCATATCGTACATAATGACCGGCCTGGAAGTCTTTGTCTCCAGCATTTTCCGGATGGCCGCAACCGGTTCCGGATGCAGAATCATGCTCTTGCCGAGGATTATCAGTTCCGGATCAAAGCGGTCCAGCAGATTCGCCGTTTCATTCAAATCGATACAATACGGATTGTCCGGCAATACCGGAAAATTGAGAACGGAGTATTTTTCTGTGACAGGATCTTTGGCGACATAATCCCGTAACGCACCCATCGGCTGTGAACTGAGGTGTCCGCCTTTGCCGATATGATTGTTCATCACCAGAGGAATCCGGCGCGGTTCGCTGCGACGGTCGGTGCGGTTGAGAAAATCAACGAGGGCGCTGAAAATGGTCATGTTCGCCATCTGACCGCTGATGACTCGCGTTTCGACAAGGGGGTAGCCGAGAAAGCTCTGCATTTCCTCTACCAGTCTGTCTTCTGCCCAGGCGATAAACTCCGTGCCCTGATAATAGAAAATCTCCTGCTCAAAGGCCGCAAGCAATTCCTTATGTTCCGCGTAACGTCCGCAGGGATCTGTGATTTGAAGCAGACGCACCAGCGTGGACTGTGTCATTTCTGAAGGAATAAGGTTAATGCATTGTCGCTGACGCCATTCGTGGTTCTCTACACTTTTCTTCAGCAAAATGCTAACCTGCTCCTTAATTTTTGAAGGTGCCTGCACTACACTTTTTGACTCCCAATCTCCGGGAATTGCCCGGAAAAATGGAGGTGCCTCCGAACGCCCATGCCAGCGAACGAGTTGCGCACCAAGCCGCCGACCTCTAACTTCTATCTCAAGTTCCTGCTCGGCAGGTACTTCGGCGTCAACGTAAGCCAAAGCGATTGCCCTTCGGTCCTGTTCATCAGAGATCCGCATGGTTGCGCCTTCTCCCTCAAACTTCCAGTAAGGCACCATCGTTCCACTTGTTATCAGCCCAACTTTTTTATCGCCCAAAAACACACCATCGCCTTGACGTGTGATGCCTTTGTCATTCAGTGCAAGTGGCAGAAAGCGGCGCGACAAGACTTCAGATGGCTCATATTGTCCCATCCGGATTTTACGTATTTCATCAAACTGCGCCCGCAACGCATCACGTCCCACAAAGTTTCCTTTGCGCTTTGAAAAACTCACCGCCACTGCTGTGAGCGGGAAAGCAAATGCCGGAATCTCTTTGCCTTCCGGATCGATCCCAAACTCGTGTCCATAAAGCGGCATTCCGGCTTCCAGCCGCAAAGTATCACGCGCTCCCAATCCTGCCGCGACCACCCCTCTGTCCTTGCCCGCTTCCTCAATTCGTGCCCAGATGGCTTCCATTTTTTCCGCCGGCGCAAACAATTCAAAACCTATCGGCTCGCCTGTATAACCGGTGCGCGCAACCAAAACTTCTGTTCCAAGAATAGTTATTTTTGAGAGACTGTTCCGGAATGTTTCGGGCATCGTTCCGTCACGCTTTACCTCCGCAAGTATCCGTCCGGAAAGCGGTCCCTGAAAGGCGATCATGGCAACTTCCTCCGTTTCGTCTTCCAACTGTAAATCAAAGGCCTTGGCCTGCTCCTGAAAATGGTTCCAGTCTTTTTCACGGTTGGAGGCGTTAACCACCAGAAAATATTCTTCTCCCGGATGATAGAGGTACGCGTCATCCAGCAATCCTCCGTTTTCGTTGGGGATCAAGGTGTACTGTGCCTGCCACGAATCCAGTGACTCTGCGTTGTTGGTGAGAACGTGCTGCAGAAAAGGCACGGTGTCCTTTCCGTGTATCCGGAAACGTGCCATGTGACTGACGTCAAACAATCCGCCATAACGTCTTGTGGCAAGGTGTTCCTTTAGAATTCCGGTTCCGTACTGCAACGGCATATCCCAACCGCCAAAGTCGATGAGCCTGCCTCCGTTCGCGTTGTGCCAGGAGTGGAGAGAAGTCCGGAGAAGTTCCGCAGAGGGTTTGTTGTTTTCATTCATGGATTTTCCAGGGATAAGCGTGTAATGATATTTGAAATATTCCGGATTCCTGATTTTTAATCTAATATGCGGAATGGCTGGAAAGTAAAATTAAATGAACTCTACCACAGAACGGCTGAGGAGTCAAAAATTCTTTCAGGAATCATATCCGCAAATTAATCATTTTCCTGAAAGTGGTATCGGAAACCCTTTTACTCATGGTTGAAGAGTGATAGAGTTAAAACTTGAAATGGTGCGAGTTTCTGGTTAATTAAGAGTATCGAATCGGCATTTGGAATTTACAGCAAAAAAACTTGATTCTCATACCTGTTATTCCTAAAATCAGTATGCTTTAAATTACGTTTTTTCAAGAAATTTTTTCAGGAGTAGCTAATGAATAACATAATTGGCAACCATGTTGGAGGCTCACGGGTGAACCAGACAGGTGGTACGCTTCAAGATGTTTTTAATCCTTCAACCGGTGGGGTTTCATCGCAGGTAAGATTATCAAGTGCTTCAGAATTGGATGAAGTGGTTAAGGTTGCAAGTGCAGCAGTTCCTGCCTGGGCGGCAACTCCTCCTTCAAAACGTGCTCAAGTACTCTATCGTTTCAAACGTTTGCTTGAAGAAAATGCGGATAAAATTGCAAGCGCTATCAGCAGCGAACATGGAAAAACACACGATGACGCTTTAGGGGAAGTGGGTCGCGGGCTTGAAGCAGTTGAGTTTTCCTGCGGAATACCGCAATTGCTCAAAGGAACTTTCAGCGAACAGGTCGCAACATCAATTGATGTCTATTCGATTCCACAGCCTTTGGGAGTTGTCGCAGGAATCACACCTTTTAATTTTCCGGCGATGGTGCCAATTTGGATGTTCCCTAACGCACTTGCCTGCGGGAATGCTTTTATTCTGAAACCGTCTGAACGTGACCCGAGTGTTACTTTAATTTTGGCGGATTTGCTTAAAGAAGCGGGTTTGCCGGATGGCGTGTTCAACGTCGTCCAGGGAGACAAAGTTGTGGTCGATGCCATTCTCGACAATCCTGAAATAATGGCAGTCAGTTTTGTGGGTTCAACTCCTGTTGCAGAATATATCTATACTCGCGGAGCAAGTAACGGAAAACGGGTTCAAGCTTTGGGGGGAGCAAAAAACCACATGATTATTATGCCTGACGCAGATATGAATCTGGCTGTTGATGCTCTGATGGGAGCTGGATATGGATCAGCAGGCGAACGCTGTATGGCAATTTCTGTCCCTGTTCCGGTTGGTGAAAAAGTCGCGGATGAATTGATGGATCGTATGATTCCCCTGGTTGAGAAACTTCCGGTCGGCCCTCCGGAAGATTCCAATGCCGCGATGGGTCCCGTTATTACAAAACAGAGTTTAGACAGAATTACTGCATTACTTCAGAGCGGAGTCGATCAAGGCGCAAAACTTCTGGTGGACGGAAGAGGATTGAAAGTTCCCGGTCACGAAAATGGATTTTTCATCGGTGGTTCACTTTTTGATCAGGTAACTCCGGAAATGGACATTTATAAAGAAGAAATATTTGGACCGGTTCTGTCCACTGTTCGCGTCGCGGATTATGAAGAGGCGATCAAACTGGTACACGGTAATCCATACGCAAACGGCGTGGCCATTTTCACCAGGGACGGTGATGCTGCAAGAGATTTTGTAAACCGCATTCAGGTAGGTATGGTTGGCATCAATGTACCAATTCCGGTACCGGTTGGATACCACAGTTTTGGTGGTTGGAAAAAATCAATTTTCGGAAGTCACCATATTTACGGCCCGGACACAATTCACTTTTACACGCGTCTCAAAGCGGTTACTTCACGCTGGCCGACTGGGATTAAAGCTGGAGCCGAGTTTAATTTTCCTAAAATATCTTTATGAGCGTTGTGCTTTTAAATCCGCTCCATCTTTTGACAATCCGTGACAAATCCAGCTTCCATTTCCGGAAGCGGACAATTCCTGAGTGAGTAAAATGGAATTTATTAGCTTTACTGATTTAACTCCGATTATTCCCGAAATCATAGTGCTGCTGACTGCCTTTACTGTCTTGCTCGTTGACCTTTTTGCACTGACAAAAGAAAGATCACTTACCTTGGCGGTAACCACGATCATCGGTTTACTTTTGGCAATGCTCGCGGAAACTCTGTTGCATGGAAAGGATATTTCAGGATTTTACGGAACCGTTGTCGCAGATGATTTTTCGATACTCTTTGAGTTTATCTACATGAGTGTTGCCATAGTAACCGTCTTTGTCTCGCGGCACTACATTGAGGAAAATGAGATGAATTTTGGAGAGTATTACGTTCTGCTCCTAACTGCTGTTTCCGGAATGATGTTTATGACTTCCGGACTTGATTTGCTGGTTATTTTTATCGGTCTGGAAATCATGTCCATTTCCAGCTACATTCTGGTGGGCATGAAACGCAAGGTTGCAAAGGCAAACGAAGCCGCACTTAAATATTTACTGCTGGGGGCCTTTTCCACAGGATTTTTGCTTTACGGAATTTCCCTGCTTTACGGTGCAACCGGAAGCACATTACTGCCGACGATCATCACTGAATTACAACAAAACGGTGCAGACAATCCTCTCGTGATTGTAGGAATGGCGCTTGTAGTTATAGCAATGAGTTTCAAAATAGCAATCGTTCCGTTTCACATGTGGACTCCGGATGTTTACACCGGTGCACCGACGCCTGTAACCGGTTTCCTTTCCGGTGCCGCAAAAGCTGCAGGTTTTGCTGTATTCATTCGTGTTTTGATGACTGGAATACCACTTGACGGTGCAAACTGGGAAAACCTCTTGTGGCTCCTTGCGGTGTTAACCATGACCGTAGGGAACGTCATGGCGCTGCGGCAGAACGAAGTCAAACGCATGTTAGCTTATTCCTCCATTGCCCATGCAGGTTATGTGATGGTTGCGGTGGTTGTGGGAAGCACCTCAGCCATTAGCGGTGTAATTTTTTATTCCTGTGCATACGCCTTAATGGGAACCGGAGCTTTTGGCATTTTGACCATACGGGACGCCGGACGCATCCCTAAAACTTTTGATGATTTGGCCGGTTACGGAAAACGAAATCCGCTGCTTGCGTTGCTGATGACATTATTTATTTTTTCACTGGTAGGCCTTCCCTTGACCGGCGGATTTATCGGCAAGCTGCAAATTTTCAGTGCCGCCCTGCAGGAAGGATGGATCTGGTTGACTGTAATTGGCATACTCAACAGCGCCCTTTCAGTTTATTACTATTTACGGGTAGTAATGTTTATGTATATGCGTGAAGGCGCTCTTCCGGAAGGTACCGTTTTGACCGGAAAAACCTCCGGCTTTGCCTTCGCAGGATTAATCGGAACCGCGGTAGCTGTGCTCTATCTTGGAGTTTTTCCGGACCAAATTTTGGAGCTTGCTTCCTTATCCATTCTGGCACTGCTCTAAGACAAAGCGTTTAAAAACAGAGGATGACACATTTGTTTAGAAATAAATTCCTGTCTCAAAAGAAAACAGGTCTTTGTTCCTGAAACAGTTTCCCGTCTCCTAATATTTCTCTTTTGGAGGAAGGTGATAAATAATGGCCACACTTTTTGCATGAAATCCCGGGTGCGTGAGTTACGCCGGGGATTCAGTTTGCTGGAGGTGATGATCGTGGTAGTGATCATCGGTATTCTGGCCACACTCGCTTATCCCAGTTTGGAAGCTTACCTGCAGCGCGCAAAACAAACTGAAGCCAAGGTAAGTCTAAGCGCAATTTACACTGCACAAAAAATCTATTTCGCGACCAATCAAACTTACGCAGATACACTCAGCAAACTGGATGTACAACTGGAATCCGGAGGGAGCGCGCGTTATGCAATCACTCTCACCGGTGACAGCACTTCCTTCACCGCAACTGCTAAAGGCAACCTCGATGATGATGCCGTGCTGGACATTTGGACGATTGACCAGAACAAAACACTGCAAAACACGGTCAACGATATTACCTCAGAATAAAATGAGGTTGCTGATTTCAGATTCAAGAATTCAGTTTTTTCATATCTCCCTTTTTGCCGCTCTTTTTCCGGCATTCCTGTTTTTCTCCGGATGTTCCGTTTCTCAAATATATCATGAAATCCCTCCTTCATCTGAAGCGCTCACTGAGATAAACTCTATCTATATTGATATATTTCAGGGTGAGCAATCCGTATTGTTCAACAAAATATTGACCCATGAAATTAATCAACGTCCGCTGCTAAAAAATTTACTGCTGTTACCTGAAAAAGAACAAACAAATGCAGCCGTGCTGAGTGTGGAAGTCCGGCGTTATGCCATTCATGATGAAGAAGAAATACGTCAGCAAACACAAATAATCTTGGTCGAACACGAGGTGCTGCAGGACAATCCAGCCGGACTCAACACTATTGAACGTGTCTTTGAGTTTGTCGAAAAGCCCTATAATGAGCGCTTGATTCACCGTACGCTGGATTTAGAAATTTATTATACAATCACCAATGTTAGCGGAGACAAAACTCTTTACTCAAATGTTGAAAATGCCAGCTTGAAGCAAAGCTATACAGGCGAAGAAAATATTTTGCTGATTCCGGATCCAGTAGATGAAATGGCACGTCTTGCTCAATTGCTGATGCAAAAGTTTTTAGATCGAATCACCCCTGAACCGAAAGAGCGTGTTGTTGAATTGGAAGAAGGAACAAGTCCTGTACCTTGGACTTTTGGGTTACTGGATTTCGGCCACCCACGAATTATACGCTCAAATCATTTTGCAACCGGAAAGAGATACGACCTTGCCTTAAAGGGCTGGTATTATGTGCTTTTTGAACCACGCACTTACCCCAAATCTGAGCGTTTTTTTTTCAGCGACGAAGTTTATTTAAGACTCAAAAAAGCAGATTTGCCTCACACAACCTTGCAGCCTTTACTGGAAATTCATGGCAAATCGTTTGATCAAGACGAAATTAATATCGTCCTTTTAGGTTTGATTCCAAATCAGGATTTTGAGCGTTATGCGCAAATAATAAAATTACACACACGTATTACTCAAAACATCGACCGTTTGAATTTAGCCTCAGCGCATTACAACCTGGGAGTAGTGTATCATTTACGTAATGAACTTGAATTGGCCGAATATCACTTCGCTCAAGCTAATGCTTACAATCCTCAGGAAAAATATTCTCAAGCTTGGACTGATTTGCAGCATCTTCAAGGTGACTACAATCCTCTGGATAAATTGATGGACCGTACAGTTGAATCTGCTGGAAAACTCAACCCACCTGAAGGCGCGTTGCTGCAGCCTAAAAACTGATTGTCTTCTTAATCCAGTTACAAAACTGAACCAGTTTTGGGTTCACAGTTCAGTATTGTCTTGGAATTTTATGTTAGACTTTTATTCTCCTATTATTCAGTTCAAATTTTTATGAAATTACTTCTTGCCTTTGTGACAGCGGCTTCACTCTTTTGTCTGCCTTTACACGCAGAAGAAGTTATCGTCAATGCTTCCGCCAAAATTTACAACAGCGACACAATTCATGCGAGGGATCAGGCATTAAAAAATGTGCTGGTTGAAGCAGTTAAAAAAGGTGTAGGGAGTTTGTTGGATACTAAAACAACCAACATTAATTATGAGGTCATTAAAAGCCAAATTTACAGCGCCAGTACGAAATTCATCCTTGATTATGAAGTGCTCAGTGAACAACAAAATTTTGACAACAACTTATATGAAATAATAATAACGGCCAATATCAATGCTGAAAAGATTCGGCAAAAACTAAAAACTCTGCGTATTCTCCAGGATAAAATGGAAAACAAGCGCCTAATGGTGCTTTACCGCAGCCGAGTTCCCGAAGCTGTGCCTCGTGAGAATGAGATTGTGGCAACCGCACTAGCCACAGTTCAGGAATCTTTTGCAGAGCAGAGCTTTCGGACGTTTAGTGAACAAACGATGATACAAGTCCATAGTTCTCTGGAAAAGGAAGATATAGTCGCACGGACTGTGGACACCCTGATTGCTCTCGCATTGAATTATAACGCAGATATCCTGGTGATAATGGGCATCAACACCGGCCAACGTGACAAACAGCAAGGAACATTAAATAAAGTCAGCGCAGCAGTACATTTCAGCGTTTATGATGCCGCGACAGGTCAACAAATTACCGAAACAAATGTTGAGGCGTATGAGATTTCACCAAAAAACCCCAGTGATTTAGAGAAGATCAATTTAATGGGAAAAGCGGCTGAACATGCCGTTATAGAAAATGTGCGCCGGTCAACCGAGCAAATAACTCGTTTTTATCAAGAGATGGGTGTTCTGGGTCAGGGATATTCCATAATTTTTAGTGGTTATTCGCCGTGGAGGGAAAGTTTGATTATTGACTATTTGGAAAATACCACTGATTTTCGAAATCTTGCTGAATTGAAAAATACTTTCGGTTATCTTGAACTGGAATTGTTCACTTTAAAACGAAAAAGCATTCTGCGCAGAAGAATTACCAGTGACTTGCTTGAACAGAAAATTGAAGTTGCTACAAAATCCATTGCCGGAAACAACCTGTATTTTATCAACCCAAATCCAATGGAGGAAGAGGAAGAGGAAGAGTAAGAGGAAGGAGGGGAGAAACTTCCAGCAGACAACTCATCTGAAACATCAGTAGAAACGACGACGGAAGAAACTCTTTCTCAATAATTTGCCTAAGTCTTAGTCTCAACTTGTTGACCCAACGATTTCCCTTCTTTATAATTACTTCCAAACAAATAAAAGTCCTTTAAAAAATAATCTTGTAATCTCCAGTGCAAATGTTTAGGGTGTGTTAATGCTTACAGTAGCTGAACTGTTTGCATCCTGATCACTTTTTTACATAAAACCTGCTGAATCAGACTGCCGGTTTTTTGACAGGATCTGTGCTTGGAACTGTTGACCAACAGCTAATAATACACTACTACCTTGGATACGAATATCCAGAAGCAGTCAGTAACTAAATTGATCTTTTTTCAGCAAAATTCAAAATACAGAAAATGTTGAGAGCAAGCTTAATCAGGAGATTTCAGCCTAAAATAATAATTGCTTTGTACGGATTTTTGTTTATCACGTTTTCTGTACAGGCTGAAACGATTTACGAGCTCGATTTTTCCGTGGCTTCAGGTGATGTCAAAAAATGGTTTGAAACAATACACTGGGAATTCCGCGAAGATATTGCTGAAATGAATCTCCGTTTTGAAGAGGGGAAGCTGGTGATTGAACCAACTCAAGACGAGCTTGGAGTATTGATGCGGGAGTTCGACAAAAAGGACTATCTGCATGGTGTAACAAAATTACGCATCGAATGGGGAGTAGATCAATACCCGCCTGGTGCAGACTGGAGCGGACCTAAAGACAAGTCACGAAATACTCGTGAAGCTATTTCCTTTATGGTCTTTTTTGGTGACACCAAACTTGACAGCGGATTTTTCTTTGCACCTAACCTGCCTTATTTCATCAGTTTTTTCCTTGGTAAAGATGAAAAACCTGATCAGGTTTATTTCGGAAACTACTGGCAGAAGGGTGGCCGCTATCTTTGTATCCCCTGTGACGGAAGCACTGGAAAAACATTTGTCACAGAAATTGACCTTTCTGCAAAATTCTTTGAATTATTTGGCAAGCAACAACTACCAATTACGGCCCTTGGTATTGCGGTCGATGTGCAAAAAACTGAGAAAGTAAATGGACGTCACTCAAAGGCATTCATCAAACGGGTTGAATTGTTCTGAAAAAATGAATTTTTTTAAAAATACCTGGTGCGCTATGCTTATCAGGAAAATTCTCTTATACCTGAAGACTCACCAGAGGTTTTTCGTAAATTAATAAATCTCTTCAATTCAGAAAATCTTGACGAGCTTCAGAAAAACTTAGAACGGCTCTCTCAAAAATATCCCTTACTGCTTTCACCTGTTTTGCAATCCAGTCTCACGACAGCATATTTCAAACAGGCTGAAGAACTGCACCAAAGGTTATGTTCAGGTTGCCACAGTGGGGCATTCGCTGAAAGGGCTTTACCGGCCTTAGACCTTTTCAGGCAATCCCGTTCCATGTCACGCATGGAGTTTACCGCCCGAATTTTGACTGGACTTCGTGGCAATCAGCTTACTTCTTTGGAAAACCCTTTTACAGACACAGAACTTTCTGCACTGATCGGCTATTACAGAACCGCTGTTCTCGAGGAAACAAATTAACTGAAATTCTTGTAATACCAATTAATTTTACAGTGAATTAATAAGGCAGAAAAAATTGTTAGAGGACAATTTTGGTGCCAATTCCCTGGTCGGTGAAAAGTTCTGCAATGACAGAGTGGGTGTCAGTCCCATTGATTATTTGTGCGGATTCAACACCATTATTAATACAGTAAAGACCGGCATCAATTTTAGGCGCCATTCCACCACTAATCACGTTTTGCTTGATCAGATTTTCAGCTTCATTTGCAGAAAGCTGACCGCGCAGTTTTCCATGTACAAGAACGCCGTCTACGTCTGTCATGAAAATTATCTTGTAAGCATGCAGTGAGACGGCAATTCGTGATGCGGTTGTATCTGCGTTAATGTTGTAGGTTGTACCGTCCTTGCCAAGACCAATTGGCGAAACAACCGGCAGAAAACCTTGTTTGAGCAATACCAGCAGCAGTTCCGGATTGACACTTTCGATTTCTCCTACATAGCCCAAATCAACTCCTCCATCATGCTGCTTTTTGCGGGCCTCAATCAATAATCCATCTTTTCCACTAACTCCAACAGCTTTTCCACCGAAAGTGTTTAGATGCGTAATTATTTCTTTGTTAATTGTTCCTGAGAGCACCATTTCCGCAACTTTCAGATTTTCTGAACTTGTAACTCTTAAACCATCAATAAAGGAAACTTCCTGGCCTAACCTTTCCATTGCTTTAGAAACTTCAGGACCGCCGCCATGAACGATTACAGGCAGCATTCCCAGCGATTGGAGTAAAACAATATCCTGCGCAAAACTATGTTTGAGCTTCTCATCAATCATGGCTGCTCCACCATATTTAATGACCACTATTTTTCCATTGAAACGCTTAATGTATGATAGAGCTTCTATTAGTATATTTTTATTTTCTTCAGTAAACATAGACATTGAAGGTCCCTGAAAAATTTAGATTACTCTAAGAAATATAAAATTTATATTCTCTGGAAAGATGCAGTACTTTTACCTGCACAAAACGGGAATTGTTAAAATTATGAACGGAAAGGAACAATTAATTTTTGATTGAGACGCAGGTGACTTGCAGACTTGAGTTCATTTAGTGCAACCAACACTTTGACTGTTGTCTGATAGAACCGGGCAATTCTCCAAAGGGTATCGCCATTTCGGACCCGAATAATCCTGTGTCTGACTTTAGGTGCGTTGTTTGAACTGGTTTTTGCCACAATAGTTTTTTGTGGTTTTCTACGTCCTTTTGCAGGTGCTTTTACATAAAACCTCATTCCCGTCCGTAACTGCTTCGAATTATTTAAGCCATTCCAGCTCATCAACTTTTTCACTGTAGTTTTATAGCGTAATGCTAAATGTGAAAGCGTCGTATTTCTGGGAACCCGAATAACATTCGCAGCACTTGGCAGGTTCCCATTTGATATTTTTCGGTACCCAATTACCAGTCTTTGACCTGCTCGAATCGCATTAGGACTGGAGAGTTTGTTCCATCGTATTAATTTTTTGACTGTTGTTCTGTATCTCTGTGCAATTACAGAAAGCGACCCACCCTTTGGTACTCGGATACGCTGGGCAATCAATCTAGGACCGGCATTTGAAAATGTGCCTGCCACTTCCTTAAAAACTCTCCAAGTCGGAACATAAGTTTTCAGTCTCCGGTTCACACGTAATACCGATTTGGAATTCAGGTTGTTCCACCTTGCTAAACGTCGTATGGACGTTTTGTGTTTCCGGGCCAAGTCCCATAAATTATCACCATTTTGAATCCTGAAATAAATCGGTGCACCAAACTTTTCCAGCATTCTTGTCACTCTCACAGAATTTCCAAGAAGAGCATTATATGAAAGACCCCATTTTTTTGATGGTTCCGGATTTTGCTCCAGGGAAGAAATTAATGTCCTGTGAAAACGTTGTGGGACATAGAATGAATAGCGCGTCTGTGTCATTGGAGGCACACCAAGGAATAAAGCGGGGTTATTTTCACGAAGCAAACGAAATGACATTCTTGCACGCCGAGCCACTTCTTCCAAAGAGAAGGCTACAGACAATCTGGCTTTTGTCTCATCCATAGGTTCATCCGGACGCACGTGACCAAAACCATAACGCTGCTTGTTTTTGTAGATGACTGCCATGGCCATAATTGCCGGCACGTAACTTCGTGTTTCAGAAGGCAAACGCAGTGACGAAAAATTTTGCTTTCTTCCTTTTCTCTTCGCCAGCCTGATTGCTCTTTTGACCCGTCCTTCGCCTGTGTTGTAGGCAGCCATCGCTAATTCCCAATCACCAAAAAGTCCGTAAAGGTGTTTAAGGTAGGTAATTGCCGCTTTTGTAGATAGCACAGGATCACGCCGTTCGTCAATCCAGCGGTTAATTTTTAAACCGTAAATCCGACCTGTTGATGCGATAAATTGCCATAAGCCTACTGCACTTTTGTTGGATCGTGAAAGCACATTGAAATTGCTTTCAGCCGGAACCATGTAAACCAGATCCAGCGGCATTCCTTCTTCACGCAGCATCTTGGTAATCATCGGGATATACTTGCCTGAGCGACGTATTCCTGTTATCAACTGCTTCCGTTTCTTTGATGTAAGTCTCCGGATAATTCTTTTGACTTTTGAAGTGTAACGGAGAGGAATGTCATATTTCTCTCCTTCCACTTTCCAAATTTGATTTCGATAAAGAGTGTCCGGGAGAGCTTGTTTTTTTACTGAAGGACGTTTTTTTGAAGGAGTACCCAACTTAATTTGCTGGATGCCGCTGCCGCTCGTTTCAAACATCAAAACCTGATTACGAAGCGGTGCCGGCTGGAATGAAGGTGATGCTGCCTCGATATTGGTGACGAAGGCAATAAAGAGAAAAAATGCCACAAAGCAACTAATACTTATTTTTAAAACTTTATATTTCATGAGTGCTTTGTTTTAAAAGTGAATGCGCGCCTTTAATTTCCGAAAATTATTACTTTTTTCATTATAATTGAAACTTGACCTTCATCAAGCTTAATTCTTTTTGTAACCCTGAATGAAAGTGCAAAGATCATGCACTAATACAGATTTATTTGTTGCAACTACTTGCACAACAAAAATAGTTTGACTATCATGCTTTTCTTCAAATAGAATGAAGGAACATTCCACAAAAGCGAGAATAGCTCAGTTGGTAGAGCGCAACCTTGCCAAGGTTGAGGTCGCGGGTTCGAACCCCGTTTCTCGCTCCATGCTTCCTGTAAATTTTATACGCAGAAATGTGCCTTCAGTAATTGATAGAAAAAGCAGGCATCAACCAGGATCAAACCAATGAATGAAAAAACAAAAGATTTCAAACCATTCATTTGCATTGATTCTGTCGGAATCTATCCTTTTGAGGATGCCTCTATTCTCTTAATCAATCATGCAAAACGTACTCAACAGACAGATCATAATGGAAAAACCGTTTCAGATTTGATAAAGGAGAAAAAGACTTCATCTTGGCAAAATGCAAGAAACAATTTTCCTGGCGATGTTCGTAGAATAGATCCTGCAGAATTATTGACTTTTTGGAATGAGAAAAAACTGGGTGGCCACTTTCAGCAAAAAGGTGGAACTTTCATTGAACCTTTGACACCTTTCCTGAAAATTGAGGATGACGGTACCTTTATCATCTCAGCAAGCCTGCACAAGATCCTGGTTGATCTGGAAAAAGGTTTCACTGGTCGAATGCTGCTGATTTTTCGAGATGACGCACTGCATCTTGTCATGGAAGGAAGCGCCAAAAACGTTTTTCTAAAATCCGGAAACGTCTCAGCTAATCAGACATCACAATTTCCGGAAAATGAGCCGGTTTGGTCAATTCCATTAGAATCAAATTTATATAAATTATTGAGGAACAAGAATCCCGCTAAATTAGAATTTCAGGTGGTTTCAAACCGTCTGCACATAAAAAATCTCAGCACAAATAAAGAACAAACTCTGGATCTTAAACCTGCAACCAGTTCCTTTAATTTTGCTTCACGTTGGAATCCACCTGAAGAGGGTCCGTTGATTGAGACTGTTGTTACAAAAGACGTGATGGTAAAACTGCGTGATATCAGCATTAACAGTTCATTCAAACGTTTGGGAATCGTGGGAAAATCAGGGCAAATCAAGGCAGCGCTCTTTGGGAATTCCCCTGATGATTTTCTTTTTCTAGGTAATGCAATAGGTACCTGCACGACAGAATTCCAAGTTGTTTCTCATCCCATGCCCATGCTGGAAGATGATTTTATTATCTCCATTTATGAAAATCATGTCCTGCGCCTGAGAAGTCTGACTGAAGATTATGAATGGATGACTTTTTTCGAAAAAGATTTTAGTTTCATAAAAGTTCCGGCTTACTCTGAAAATAAATCAGCTTCTCAAACAACTAAATCGCAGGAACATCTTCAGCTGGTACAAAACACGATAAAAACTTCTGTCACAGAAAATTCTGCACCACAAACAAAAACTAGAGATTTAGCAAAATCCGGCAGTTAACCCTTTGTGAATAACCCCCTCTACCAGCAAATTCATGAAATAATCCGGCTGATTCCATCCGGTAAAGTAGCGACTTACGGTCAAATTGCTGAGATAGTCGGCGGCTGTACTGCACGTATTGTAGGTTATGCTGCGTCCTCAATTCCTTTTGACTCTGATATTCCCTGGCAGAGAGTCATTAATTTTAAGGGAGGAATCAGTCAAAGAAGCGGAGGTATTGGAGAATTACTTCAGCAGGAATTGCTGGAAACAGAAGGTATCAAATTCGATCAGTTTGGGAGAACAAATCTTGAATTGTATCGCTGGGAAGGTGAATAGTTGTTGTATCAGAAAAATTGTGCTGAATTTGCGTACATTACTGAGATAGTCCGGATAACTGTGTTTGAGAAATGACCTAGATGCCATTTTTTTTCAAACGTTCCGCCAGGTAAACTACAGGGTGGATGATGCGAATATCTATATTATTACTCCGGATTCCGGCTCGTATTTGATAAAGACACCCGGGATTGCCGGTGACAATCGTAGTGGCTTTCGGGTTGGAAACCAGGGTTTTCCGCAGTGATTCGATTTTCCGGTTCAAAACTGCACCCGAAAGTTCCGGTTGGACAATGTTGTAAATACCAGCAGAACCACAGCACCAGTTGGACTCATTGAGCGGCACCAGTCTCACTCCCGGCAAATTATTTAAGAGTTTACGCGGATTTTCATCTACTTTTTGGGCATGCATCAAGTGACATGGTGCATCATAAAGCACAGTGTCTTCATCATTGCGCCACGAAAGTTTTTCCAAGAGTTCCGGAAAGCGCGAAAGAAATTCCAGCACATCAACAATTTTATTTTCAAAGCTTATCCAATTCTCAGCGGACTTTCCGCCTGTTTCAGATTCCGGATTTGTCTCAGAAAAAAGGTGGTGATATTCCTGAAGCTGCGCGCCGCAGCCCGCTGCATTCGTGATGATCGCGTCCAAATGACGGGGTTCAAACGCGGCCAGATTTTTCAAAGCAAATTCCTGGGCGGTTTTTCTATCGCCGCTGTGCACATGCAACGCACCGCAGCATCCTTGATTGCCCGGAACCACGACTTCACAGCCAATATGACGCAGTAAAGTCAGTGTCGATTCATGCACAGCAGTTTCCGAAACATCCATAATACATCCGGAAAACATTGCGACTCTTAAATTTTTCTTTTGGATTTGAGAATCAATTACCTCTATTTCCGGAGGCAAAAAAGGAGGCAGAATTTCATCAGCGTATTTGCGTTTGAAGGATTTTCCGGAACATTCTGGAAGCAGGTGTTGTTGAAAAACAAAAGATTTCGGCAGAAAATTTCCAACAATGGTTTTTGTAATTAGTTTAGGTAACCCGCTTGCGGAATAGATTTTCAAAATCCAACTTGCCGTTATCAGCAGTTTGTCTGAGCGAAACAAACCTTTAAACAAGACTCTCCTCAAAAATTTTTCTTTCAAACTTTGAGGAGTATTTTCCAAAATTATGCCGCGTGTTTTTTCAAGCAATTCGCCGTAAGGCACTCCTGACGGACAGGCACTTTCGCAGGCTCGGCAATCGAGGCAGCGACTCAACGGTTCAATAACTGATGGTTCCAGTTCCAGTTCTCCTTCCCACAGTCCACGCATTATATAAAGCCGTCCCCTTGGAGAATCTTTTTCATCGTCCAATTCCCTGTATGTTGGGCAACTGTCCAAACACAATCCGCAGTGAACGCATTTGAGAATGTTGTCAAATTCCGCTTGGCGGAAAAGTTCTTTGGTCGAAACCGCAGTTTTTTGTGAAAAGTTAAAACTCATTCGTCAAACTCCGAATCGTAGTAGGCAGCGGAAAACACTTCGGCTGGATCCAAATGACGTTTAAGTTTTTGAGTCAATGCATAACCGCTGGCAACGCCAAATTTGCCCAGTTCCTGAAACGAGCTTTCAGGATTGCCGCCGACCCAACGCAGTTTGCTGTCAGGATGCACGAGAGCGGATTTGATTTTTCCAAGCTGTTGAAGCTGCTTTTTCCTGTCGCTGGTTTTGTGCATAAAATGAATGTCACCGCCTATTGGATGAATGAGCATTTTGAAATTTTCTTTCCGGAAAAGTTCAAAAGGAAAGCGTAAAATTTCTTCGGTCGGCAATGTTGCAAAAACATGAAAATCTGATTCATCCATTTCCCAGGCATCACGAAGCAACAGCAAAAAACCCTCAAACCTGTTTTCTCCGGGAGTGAATTTTTGTCCGGAAAATAAATCGCCGTCAGCTAAAACAGCTAGAGTTTTGCCAAAAACATTTTTTATTTCATTTTCAATTCTGTTCCGGTTAAGTAAGTTTCCGGAATATCCCAAACCTAACATCCAGTTTGAATCCTGTGTTGATGCTGCCTGAATCCAGTCCAGAGGGATCCTGCGTTTGTGCAATTCTTCAATTTGCGGCAGCCATGTTTCAGCTTTGAAAATTCCAAACATTCCGTGAGCTTCTACAGGCCGAGGCATAACCTTAAAATTTACTGCTGTGATTACTCCCAATCCGCCTTGACTTCCGAGCATCATGCGAGTCAGGTCATATCCGGAAACGTTTTTGACCACCTTTCCACCCGCTTGCACAATTTCGCCTTTGCCGTTTATGTATTCGATCCCGATGATGCAGTCGCGAAGTCCTCCCATGTTCATACGATTTGGACCAAAATCGTTGCAGGCAACTACGGAACCCATACAGGAATCCGGAAACCACGGATTAACTGGCAGCAGCATATTTCGTTCAGCAAGCATTTCCTGTAGTTCGCAGATGCTCATCCCTGCCTCAATACCCACGACCATGTCCTCCGGATCAAAAAAACGCTTTGCCTTAAGTTCTTGCAGAGAAAGGATGTCGCGGGGCCTTGCTGCGGCTTTTCCGGAATTTGCAGTCACAAAACGGGTACCTTTTCCGCAAATCCGGAATGACTGCTTAGTCTCAATTCGTGTGGAGACCCAACTTTGTATTTCTTCCAGAGAACCCGATTTAAAAATTTTCATACAGCAATTCCAGATTTTGCGGCAACGAGTTTCGATTTATCCAAAACCGCTCCCGCCTTTGGCGGAGTACCGCTTTTTGATTCCGCGCAACGTCCGGGTTGTGGAAAAATCTTTCCGGGATTGAGTAAATTTTCCGGATTGAAAAACGCTCGCACGTTTTGCATGTTGTCAAGCGAACTTCCAGAATATAGTTCGGACATCCATTCCGCTTTTTCCAGACCAATTCCGTGTTCTCCTGAAAGCGTACCCCCATGACGTATGCATGATGATAAAATTTCTTCGCCGATTAAATGTGCTTTTTCAATCTCTTGCGGATTTTCATAATCATAGAGAATCAACGGATGCAAATTCCCATCACCTGCATGAAAAACATTTGCCACAGTTAAACCGTATTTTTTGCCAATTTCAGCAATTTCATCCAGTACCTCCGGAAGTTTGCTGCGGGGGATAACTCCGTCCTGCACATAATAACTTGGAGAAATTTGACCAATGGCACCAAAAGCTTCTTTGCGCGCACGCCAGATTTTTGCACGCTCTACTTCATCGCGGGCACGTTTGACTGTGGTAGCTCCTGAATCTTTGAGTAATTTTTCAACAACCTCTGCTTCAGCATCAAGACCATCTGCCAAGCCGTCCAACTCAACAATCAGCACAGCCTCAGCATCCAGTGGAAAACCTGGTTTAAGTGCTTTTTCCACAGCGTAAATGGTGATCTTATCCAGCATTTCCATGGCTGCCGGAATTATACCATGACGTATGATGCTCGAAACGGATTCACACGCATCACGGACTGAATTGTAAATGCCAAGCATCGTGACAGCATTTTCCGGATTTGGGGTAAGTCGGCAAATAATTTTAGTGATAATTCCGAATGTTCCTTCTGAACCGGTCACTAACCCCAGCATATCCGGGCCGGGCATGCCAAGATGCTTACCGCCAAGAGTGACGAGTTCTCCATCAGGTAAAACCATTTCGACACCGAGAACATGATTGACGGTAACGCCATATTTAAGTGTATGAGGACCACCGGAATTTTCTGCTACATTGCCGCCGATTGAGCAAGCTTTTTGCGAGGAAGGATCTGGTGCGTAATGGTAACCCTCAGAATGGACATGTTCTGTGATACGTAAATTGATTACACCCGGTCCAACCGTGATAGTGCGGTTAATCAAATCAACTTCATGCACTTCCTTGAAACGGGCCATTTCGATAATTACGCTTCCGTCCTGCGGAATTGCTCCGCCTGAAAGTCCGGTTCCAGCACCACGTGCGATAAAACTGATTTTGTGCTGATGGAGTAATTTGACAATGGATGCAAGTTCATGGACGGTTCCTGGAAAAACGACACCCATTGGCGGAGCAGTATAAAGTGTCAGTCCATCACAGCGGTAAGTGTAGAGTGTGATCGGATCATCCTTGACCCACTCTTTGCCCAGAATTCGAACGCATTCTACACGGATATTACTTTCAAATGACATGTTAACCTCCCTTTATAATTTTTCCATTTTTAACTCAAAGTTATTTTGTTCTTTGAACATCCATCAAACAAGACATTTGCGAAAGTTAATGATTTTTTTTGCTAATCATTAAGATTGAACTTAGTATAACTCTCTTCCGGCATTCTATCAAGTGGTAAAATAGTAAGACCAATTATTATTATTACAAGAAAAAACACGAAAACACTTGACCATTGCTGATAGAAAACAGACGATTCTTCATAGGTTTTGTTGAGCATTCCTGACACTATCCAATCTTGCTTATAATGAAAAAATATTCTTTTACATCAACACCAAATCATAAACCAGAAAAATCAAATGCTTCTGAAAGCAGTCAGGTCGCAACGTCGTTTTGAGCAAGTTGCAGAGCAAATTTCTAAATTAATCAAGAAAGGGAAACTCAAACCTGGTGCCCGTCTTCCTCCTGAACGTGAGTTGGCAAAACAACTTGAAGTAAGCCGACCGACCGTACGTGAGGCAATGATTGCCCTTGAAATATCCGGTTTGGTTGAAGTACGTGTAGGTTCGGGAATATATGTTTTAGAAACTGAAAAAAAGAATCTTAAATTAAGCAACAAGATTAAAGACATCGGTCCCGGTCCCTTGGAATTGATTGAGGCACGAAAAGAAATTGAGGGTAACAACGCAGCACTTGCAGCGCAGCGTATAGATGCAAAATGTCTGGAACAGTTGGAGCAGGCCGTTGAAAACATGGTGCAAGATAATTTAGTTGGTGCGGACGGCGATCGTGAGTTTCATTTGCTGGTCGCCAAAGCAACCGGAAACAGTGTGTTAGAGACTCTAACAACCTATCTTTGGGACCAGCAGCAGAACTCTCCAATGTGGACAAAACTGCTGGAACTAATGCAGGAGAAAAAGTTGCACACCACCATTCTGGATGATCACCAAAGCTTACTGGATTCATTCCGTCAAAAAAACTCCAAGGAAGCTCAAGCAATTATGCGCAACCATCTGAATCATGCAAGAGACATTTATTTTGATTTAATTGATGAAAATCAATCATGATTCCTAAACCGGCAGGTTTTAATTGAGTCTTTTTCTTTGTTGATATTTTATAAAATACCAGACTTTTTTTGTTAAGAAAAATGAGTATTTACGGATACATCCGTTTGAACAATCATCGAGCAACTCCGAAAAATTTAAGCCTCAGAGTACAAGCCGGAATTATTCGAAAATGGGCTGAAGAACAAGGACTGGAAATCAAGAAAATTTTTCGTGATATTGCATCCAACAGTGCCAGCCTGGAATTACCAAACCTGAAAAAACTTATCTCGTTAATTGAGCAGGGAAAAGTTTCGGTACTTGTGGTCGCACGTTTAGATCGCTTAACAAGGATAATTCGTCTCCATCATCAACTACTAAAATTGTTTGAAGAAAACAAAATACGCTTTGTTTCACTCGCAGAAAACCTGGATTCGAAAACAAAAAGTGGGAAAAAAGTATTGGAAGCCATCGAAATTTTGGCTCTTTGGGACGCAAAATCAATTCCAGACAGAACCCGAGAAATGATTGAGCGCAAACGAAAAATTGGAGAACGTGTCGGGCATGCTCCTTTTGGATACACATACCAAAAAAAACACCTGACTCCTTTAACAAAAGAACTGACTATTGCATCCATCATCAGAGAAAAGCGAGAGGACGAAAATTTCAGCTACCACAAAATAGCCAAGTTCCTCAACAGCCAGCGGCTGCGTGCCAAGCGGGGTGGACGTTGGTATGCTGAAACAATCAAAGTTATTTGTGAAAATCCTCTTTACGAACGCTCATCTGGAGACAAACAAGGTACGGCTGCCCGGTAAGGAGAATGTGGTCTGAAGTCTTCAATTCCCTGACTAATTGCATGTTTTTCTTCTTCAAGAAATTTGGCAATTGAATTGCGGAATCCCGGATGTTCCAGCCAGTGAGCACTATATGTCAGTTCCGGCAGAAATCCCCGCTGAATTTTGTGCTCTCCCTGAGCACCTGCTTCAAATAACCTGATTCCTCTACGGATAGCATATTCTATCGGCTGATAATAACATAACTCAAAATGTAAACTCCGATAGTTTCGTTTACAACCCCAATAACGTCCGTACAAACAATTCCCTTTTTGAAAATTGATTGTTCCTGCCACACAATTTCCATCAGCAAAAGCCATAATCAGTACCAAACTATTACGCATCGTAGTATGAATTAGATGAAAAAATTCTTCTGACAGATAAGATTTTCCCCATTTTTTATCAGTTGTAGAAAGATAAAATTGATACATGATATGAATATGTTCCAGCTGAATAGCCTCTCCTTCAAACACCTCCACTTTAATCATTTGCTGTCCTATTTGTCGGCGTTCCCGTAAAATTTCCTTCCGGCGTTTACGTTTTAAAGTCACCAGAAAATCTTCAAAATCTGAATAATTATTATTCTTCCAGTGGAACTGAAAACTGTGCCGGATGAGAAATCCCATGGCACTGAAAACAGGCAACTCTTCGGCTGTTATGAATAAAAAATGAAGAGAAGAACAGTTTCTGTCCCGCATACAGGCCAAGGCTTCTTCAAGGAGTTTCTTCCGAACACTACTTGTGTCTGCTTCCGGATGCACGAGCAATTTTCGACCTGTTGCCGGAGTGAACGGAATTGCCGAAACCAATTTGGGATAGTAATTCAGACCGTACCGTTCGTAAGCTTTTGCCCAGCCCCAGTCAAAAATGTACTCCCCGTATCCATTATTTTTTTCATAAAGACAAAGTGCCCCTTGCAATTGTTTGTTTTTCCACAAAGTCAGATGACACGGAACCCATCCGGAGGCTTCTCCTACACATCCGCTCTTTTCCAAAGCTGACAAAAATGCATATTCAGAAAAAGGAAACTCGGAGTCAACCAGTGAATTCCATTGCTTAGAAGAAACGGCTTCTATGTTCGATTCAGTTCTGAACTGCACAAATTTTGTTGTGATGGGGGTGAAACTTGGAAGCAAGTATTTGCTGGAAAGCTCGGAATTAAAGATAGCCAAACTCCACAATTACTGGAGGTCGGGAGCACGCACATAAACAAGCTTATTGTTACGCACATAACTTACAATTTGTAATGAGGTTCGTTTGATGGTCGGAACAGCTTTAAAAAATACGACTTGAAAAGGAACTCCCTGGTCCTTTAAAGTACCTGTTTTCAAAGTCCCGCTTTGGGCTTCATTTGCTGTCGAGGAATTCAACATCTTCAAATCACCAGAATGCCGCAACGCCTTGATATTCATGGGGCTCAGTGTTTCTAATTGATCATCTGACAGTACTACTCCTGCATAACTAAAGTGGGTGGAGATCAGCTGTTTCTCAGCATCAAACGCAAATGCCTTTAATTGTATTTTTTCAACTGTATCAGATTCAAAAAAAGTGTTCCTGATCGTTCCTTCAACAATAAATAATGGTAGCCTATTATAACCATTTTCTACTTGTCTTGCTTCAAAATCACCTACAAACTCAAGCTGATGTACATTCCCACTTGTCAGTTGACGAAAAATCGCCAAGTCAAATATTTTAATATAACCTCCGATAAATGCCAGTGTAGCAACACCAATTACACCAAGCATTGTGAAAAATATAAATTTTTCATGGAAACCAGATTTTACCTTCGGCTGAGTAACCGGTTTTTCTGTTTGCGTCTGTTTGTTTTCTGTTTTTTTAGTTTCTGTTTTTTTAGTTACAGCTTTTTGTCTTTTCAAATCATTGAGTATCCGGTTTCCCCATTCTTCCGATTCTGCTGTTGACACTTTCTTTTGTCCAGTTTGTCTTTGAACATTTAGCAGATTATTTTTATTCAAAGTTTCAGTGGATGTCTTTTTCACTCCAAGCTCTTCAAGGATTGAAGTTGCAGCATCCGCCGCAGATTTCTTGTGCTGCTGTGATGTAGACAAAGAGGAAGAATCTTCACCATGAAGATTTGCCGAGGTAATTTCACTGGAATTCAGAGAAAATTTTTGCGGTTTTCTCGCTATCATTTTTTTAGGATATTTTTATGTTACGAGGGATTATTTTCCAACAATTTCCCAAGACTCAGCTGTTTATTTATTAAAGTTTTTTCAACAAGGGATACAGGGAATGATCTTCACATTTGTTGTAACAAAAATCAAGCCGACGCAGGTAAAAGGGATCCCAAGTTTTTAACTTCCGGTAAGGACTCCCAGGAAAATGAACTGTGGTTTTTTATAATCCTGATCATCGAGTGGAAAAGCAACTTCAAATTTGATAGGAACTTGAAATAATGAAGCTGTATCCACAGTCCACTCTATACCCATTCCGACATTTTTTCGATTTTTTGCTTTTTCAAATGAAATGTTTTCCGACCATATTCTACCCTGATCATAAAAAACTGCCCCCTGAATTTTAAAAGCGCTTACAATACCCCACAAAGGTGCGGTGATTAACGGGAATTTATAATCCAATCTTGAAGCAAACAAATGCTCGTCACTCAAAACAGTTTGTTGAGGGTAACCACGCAAAACATTGGGACCGCCAAGTTGAAATTTTTTCTGCAGTGGAGTTTCACCTGAAGTTGTAGCGTGAATAAAATCCAGTTCAAACCATTTGCGGTAACCTACACGCAGAATTTGCCCGAGAGTTGCCTGCCCCCGTACATATGAAAAATCGCTCTCCAATGCCAAAGCCGGCTGCTCGTTCCAGATGTCCCAGTTAATTTCATAGAAATCCCTCGGTCTGAAACTTCCGGTTTGTTCCAAAAGAAAAGTGTTCGATTTCCCGGTTTCAGTCACTCCGTTGTTTTGGGAACTGTTGCCTGCCGAAAAAAGCGTTTCACGGGAAAAACTTGAGTGAAATTTATATTCAACTTCATCTGGGTTTTGAGGCGGCTTGTATGTGACTCTAATACCCTGTGAACGCACCCCGCCAAATTCTCTAACACTAAACCCAGCCGTCAGTCCATGTAGTCCAAGGTTATCGCGGTCCAGATTGAAAATGTAAAGCCCGCGCTTATTTTTTGTTCCATATCCTGGAATGGCGTAGACACGATAGTTATCAAACTTGTATCTGATTCCAATACCAAATGAGTTTCCATCCAGTGCATTGTTCCCAAATCCTGGAACCAACAATACCAAATGTTCACGCTGTTTTTTCCAGTCCAAACCAAATCGAACTCGATAAAAATTGAAAGAGTGGTTATTCATTCGAGATGTTTCGATTAATTTTTCTTCAGGATCAAGTGAAACTTTTTCCGGATAACTTTCAGTTAGAAAGCGCACAGATTCTTGACGTTCAATTCCGGGCAGTATCTTGCGAATTTCCAGACCATCTTTCGTTCTGAGTGCAACTACAATTGGCATTTTGGCGGTGCCAATTTTATTTATTTTTATTTCAGTTTCATATTTCCCGTTTGACAGAGTTTTAGTAGCGGAATCCTCAAAACTGTAATCCAAAGTTTTCACTGTCCGGAACCACTGCGAAAAAAACCATTCCAGTGATTTGGGTCCTTCAGCTCTGTACGGGCCCTCGTCAGGAAGCGGAGGAATCCTGAGTGCTGGGAAATTAAACTTTTCCATTGCTTGCTGGAATTCTTTAATACCAACCAGGTTTTGATGATATGTTTGGGAAAAATGCTGAAGTCCCTGCTGAAATGCCCTTTTTCCCAGCAAATATTCAAGCATGGAAAAAACCATTGCGGTTTTGTACGTAAGCGTCTGCAAATATTTTTGTGAGTCAGGATTTTTTCGGAAAGAAGATAATATGGGATATCTCATTTTGGGCGAGATACTGTTAACCATACTTTCATAATAATGATCACGGTAACGTGGATTCATCCAGTCAAAGGCATCAAATATTCCAGCATCAGGACCAAACTTGTGCTCAATAAAACGTAATCCCAAAAAAGCAGGAAGGCCCAAATTGAGCCATTGTTGTGTATCCTGGTTGCTCCAGATTGTTTCTCCAAACCAAAGTTGGGCCAGCCTTCTTGTCAAAAAACCCAGGGCTTGCCGGTCCATTAATTCTGATCTTTTGTAGTTTGGTAGAGGAATCAGAACCAGGTTATTTATCACGTCCACCTGTTCATATTCTGCTTCAACTGCAACTATCAGAATAGATTCCCACGTTGACGTGAGTCCATAACGAATACGCAGAAATGTTAAAAAACTTGCACTCCAGTTATGAAGCAGCTCTGCTCTTCGTTCATGACCTTTGAGATAAAATGAAGTCAGTTGATAGGTTTCTTCTGGAGTGCCCTGCTTAGATTTTTTCCATGAAATTTGTAATCTGTTTACGTCTGCCAGTTGTTGATGAACATTGCTGAAAATCAAAGGAAAGTACTTAAGTGGCCTTTTGCTTACCGGAAGAGAAACGGTTTGACCTGCCAACAATTTGTAGTGTCCGGGAGTTGTAATTAATGTACCAGCTTGAGCTGCTTTCCAGGTGACCTCAAATGTTGCGGGAGACGGATTATTCCCCGCGGTTTCCCAACCTGTATTTTTGGTGCCTATTGACTCTGACCAGTTCAATAGTTTTGGATGCCAATTTGTGGTCATCAACATCCCGTTGACCGTACCTTCCTGCGCATGTTCAGGAAATTTTGTAGAAAATTCCAGTTGAATTGTTGATTCCCCAGGAAAGCCCGGGGTATCCTGAACATCTTTCGGTAAAAAAATTCGTAAGAGTCCTTTGGCAGTCGAATAACCAACTTCCAAATCAGGATTTGCTTCCAATGAATAAGCCAGCTTATGCTTTCCGGTAGAGGATTTTGGAGTAAAAATATTCACGGAGGTTATCTCGAGATTTCCGGGACTGAATCCTGTTGGAGATTTAGGATCCTCAAGATTATCTTGAAAGCGGCGTAGAGAGAAGACTGGTACTATTTTGTGTTTTCGTGTTCCACGAACATCCGGAAAACGAAACCTGTTTCCTGGCAGTGCAAACAATAATTCATGTGCAGGATATGCTTTACGGGTGAAACGGACTTGCATTTTTCCCACAAGAAGTGTCTTATCGTGGTGATAAGAAACATCAATTTTATAGTTAGGAAAATCGTTGGCAATGAGCTGTTCTGCAAATAAAGGCTGAGGCGTAAAAACTAAAATCAGTCCGAAAACAAACAAAAATACATGTGCCAACCGAGAACAGAGGTTTTGCACACTTTGCCACTCAAACATTGAACCTGTAACTTGTAACCTTAAACCTGAAACCTTAAAATGGCCTCGATCTTCACCAAAATAATTCAAGGTGAAATTCCTTGTGAAAAAATTATTGAAACTGAAACAGAAATTGCGTTTTTAGACATCATGCCAAGTGCGGCAGGACATACTCTGGTCATCCCAAAACTTGAAGTTATGCGCTTAGAAGATTTACCTGAAAATCAGGCCATCTCTTTGATGCGTACTTTGCAACAAGTGGCAAAAGCTGTCAGCACAGCTTTCAATGGAATTGACTATAATCTTATCCTGAATAACGGAGTAAACGCCGGACAGGAGGTCGAGCATATCCACTTCCATGTACTACCGCGTGCAGAGGGAAGCCCCGGACCTTTTAGGAAACATATCCAATATGCTGAAGGAGAAATGCAAGAAGTAGGAGCAAAAATACGAAATTGTCTTTGATAATCACAATTTTTTGCAATATTTACAAGAGCATATTCCTATGAACTTTGCGGCCATAGAAATTGGCAGTAACGCGGTACGCATGATTGTGGCTGAATTAGAGGACTCCTGTGAGTTAAGAGTAATTGAGCGCTGGAGCTCCCATTTGCGTTTAGGAGATACTGTTTTTGAGTGCGGCGAAATATCTGAAAATATATTTCAACAACTGTTGCATACAATCCATGGTTTGCTTTTGGAAATAAAGAAATTTCCACAAATCAAAGTGTCTCTTTCAGGCACCAGTGCCATGAGAGATGCAAATAATAGTGTTGAAGTGGTGGACCGTCTCAAAACATTGGTCGAATTTCCTGTTAAAATTCTTTCCGGAATAGAAGAATCCCGATGTTTACTTGATGGAGTGCAATCTTTTTTGCCGCAATCTGTACTTATGAAATTCCCGTTAAGACAAACTTTTTTGGCAGACTTGGGCGGAGGAAGTTTAGAGATTTCTTTGCTGGAACCTGAAACAAATCGGACCAGTAACAAGACAAAATTTCTTCAAAGTTTTGATATTGGAACACTCCGTCTGAGGAAAATAAAAAATGCCATTCAACAGCTGGAATCAATTATTCCGGAGGGGTTGTCGCAGCTGTCGCAAGTTTTCTCAGTTAATCCTGAAGACCGTTCCCACTTGATTCTAACTGGCGGAAACGCAAAAACATTTGCTCGTTTGTTTACACAAGTATCTAAAAAATATCAGTCTGATAAAAGAGGCAAAAATCAGACTGCAAACTGGATTAGTCTGGACTGGACTGAATTTGAGCGTATTGAACAAATTTTCCAAAAGCAATCTCCCTTAGAACAGCAAAAGCGTTGGAAACTTCGATCACAACAGACAGAAATTTTTAACATCGCTCTTGCGGTCTTTCTGAAAATTGGCATCAAACTAAGAACTGCACAACTGAGCATTCCGTTTTTTGGTTTGAAGGAATCTTTATTATTAAGTTTGGTGTCTGCAAATATTGAAAAACCACTTCAAGACATTACACTTGTTTTGACTTCCGGACCTCCCAAAAAGTTTAAAATAAGCACATGAAAAAAACCATAGGCAGACCGGAATATAGAGATGGCAGAAAAGAGACAGAACAATTCTGCGGATTTATCGGGTTGATAGGTCGTCCAAATGTTGGAAAATCAACTTTGTTGAACCAATTGGTTGGGCAGAAAGTTTCGATCACAGCACACAAGGCTCAAACGACCAGAAACCGTATTCTTGGTATCCGGACAGATCAAAACACCCAGATCGTTTTCATTGACACTCCCGGGATTCACCGCTCGGAAAAACTGCTAAACCGCAAAATAGTAGCATACGCTACTCAAACTTTACGGGACACTGATTTGAACATATGGATTGTTGAACCTTTAGCAGAAGCTTTTTCTACTAAAGATGGTCCCTCTGTTTTACATCCGGAAGATCAGGAAATTCTAAAACTATTATCCGGAAAAGAAAAACGTACGGTACTAGTTTTAAATAAAATTGATACAATACCACAGGAGCAAGCACTAGTCAGTATTGCAAAATTGGACAAGTTAGCCGAATTCGCGGAGATAGTTCCTGTCTCAGCCTTGAAGTCAACTAATGTAGAGCATTTGGTTAAAATCCTTAAAAATTATCTGCCCGCACATCCTTTTTACTTTGAATCTCACCAGGTTACTGATGTTTCAGAACGTTTCCTGGCCGGTGAATTTGTGAGGGAGGAACTTTTCATGCGCTTGCAGCAGGAGGTTCCTTATTCAGTCGCAGTCGTAGTCGAGCAATTTGAAGATGACCCGAAATGTATTAAAATTGCCTGCACAATTTGTGTGGAACGTGATTCACAAAAGGGGATCATCATTGGAAAAAAAGGTGTGATGCTGAAAAATATAGGAACTGCCGCACGCAAAAAAATCGAAATCTTACTCGGCAACAAGGTACATTTAGCACTGCATGTAAAAGTCCTAAAACAATGGTCAAACAATGCAAATCATTTGCGTTCACTTGGTTTTAACTAAAGCTGAAAAGCAAGTGAAGAAGAACTTTTTAAGAAGCTGACTTTTTGGAATAATTTAAAATATATAATCATGAAAATCCTGAAAATTATAATTATTGGCATAGTTCTGTTGATTTTTGAGATCTCGATGTTTCAAATCTCTTTGGAAATCGGGCTGAGTTCTCTGGTTTTGATTAGTACTGTGTTGTGTATCCTGATTTTGTTAACAAAAATAACAACTGTTGTGGTATATCCGGAGTTGGTTCTGTCTTCAGAACCATTTCGTAATTCAGGAACAGCCGGGAAAAAAGAAAAGATGCCTGTAAATCAAAGAACTTCTGATTCAGAAAATATAATCCCAAATGTAGACAGTAACATCTTTGAGCAATTCAGAAAAAATTTAAATTTAAACCCAGTTACAGATCCTTCTCCAGTTACATCACTTTCACCGGGAAACACCGCTAACCTGGATGTTGTGAAGGAGGCTTATGAAAAAACGGGGTTAATCAATGGTCCTGATAATTTTTCCGAAGAACTTGATGAGGCGGAAAATGTGAAAGTTACTTTGAGTGAAAATGTAAAACAGCTGCAGGAAGAAAAGTTTGAAGAAGAGGCTGAAAATAAAAATGAAAACACAGTCGAGGTAAAAGAGGAAGTTGTCAGCGAAATGCAAGAAAGTTCAAAACTCGAAAAAACTGGGAACGAGAGGAAGCTTGGAGCAGGTGAAGAGGCTCTTGAAATACTTTCACGAAAACATCAGGCATTAAGGCAGCAAACAGAAAGTTCTACAATGGAGCAACCATCCGACTTCGATGAAGATATTTTTGCGGACGAGCTGATTCCGCTTCCTGGAGGAGAATCATTTTTTGAACCTGAAAATGAATTGTTCCGTGATGAAGATCCATTTTATTCTCCAATGGAATCTTACAATCTGGAAGATGAGATAAATTTAGGAACTTCATTACAAAAAACAACACCTCAGGATGAAAAAATTTCTGAAGCTGAGGCATTATTAAAATTAGCAACAACTGCCTGTGAAACAGGCAGAATAGAAGAAGCCAAAGCCAGTCTTGAGAGCTACCTGGGCCTGCTCTATGAGCTTGGTCAAACCCCAAGCCAGGACGTGCAGCAATTAGCAGAAAAACTTGAAATTCCACTTGATTCCAATTTGAAAAATTCTGTGGATTCTCAAACTTCAGAAACAAAAAAAGATCTAGAAAAAAAGCCTGAACCAATTCTTAAAGATGTTCCGGAGCAGACTAATTATGCAAATGTCATGGATGGAATTGTAAAATTATTGGAAGAAAAAGAATCCTACGAAGAAGCATTACCGTTGCTAAAAGATTTACTGAACTACAATCGTCAGCGTGTAAATATTTCTGCTATGGATCCACTCTACGACCGAATTGAACAAGCTTATTCATCAATGAAAAATGATGAAGATTTAGTTGCAACCTACAAAGAACATCTTGCAATCAAGCAACAGCTGGATGACCTTGAAGGTGAGCTGCACCTGCTTGATTTGATTAGTTACTATTATGCCAACACTGGTGACCAAAAAGCTTCAGAACGCTATCAGGCAGAAAGCAAACTCATAAAAGCCAGTTTAGATAAAATAGCAAGGGAAGAACAGGGTGTATAAAGAAACAGATTCTGTGGCTGGACAGAAAATAATCTCTTCTGTTAAAAATAAATACAACCGTCAGGAGTACCGGAACTGAGTTTGTGACCATAATTGCTGGCCGAAAATTGCAGTTCTGCCAGCAATCTGCAACTACGAGTACGGCGTTCACGTACCACATAAAATTCGCTGATGCGTGGGGATGTATCAGATTCGAGGTGCCTGAATAATTTAATGGCCGCAATTGTGTGCCGTTCAGCAAGTATCAAATAGCGTGGCTGCAGACCTTTCTGCCAACTGTCAAAATAATTTAGGCTCCATCCCATATGACTGTCTCCCTTACTCAGTCTGCTGCGGAATGATTGTCGGGGAAATTCTGAAGAAGTGCCTGAACAAGCTGTCAGGGAAATTATTATTGCAACCTGAAACAGAAAATAACGTTTTATCATTTGAATAATTGCTGTTTGTCTTTGAAATAGCAGTTCCAGTTTCAAGAGTATTTATTTCATTCCTGACAGGAACCAGGAAACCCATCTGTTTTGAATATCGGCTCCCCTGCAAAAACCTTTAATTCAGAAAGGTAATTTGCAGCTATCTCTATAAAATATCTACTCAGCTCAACGGGTTAAGTCATTATAATCAGAGGTATTATGCTGAGTAGTTAATATTCTACAAATCAGGATTGGCCAACAACTTGCAATTATTTCATTGTGGACATGGTTTAAAATATCTCATTTCGTACGACTTTAACTGGTTATGGAACAAAAAAATATTTGGGCTATTGGCGGCGGGAAAGGTGGTGTCGGCAAAAGTTTTGTTGCGGGAAACCTGGGGATTCTGCTGGCTCAAAAAGGTTATAACGTAATACTTGCCGATTTAGATTTGGGTGGTGCAAACCTCCACACTTGGCTTGGAGTGAACAGTCCCACAAAAGGTCTTTCGGACTTCATTGAAAGAGAAATCCTTAACATTGAAAAATTATTAATTCCGACCAAAATCCCAGGCTTGAGTCTCATCAGCGGTGCCAAAGACGGTGTTGAAATTGCCAATTTGAAACACACTCAAAAACGTCGTTTCCTTTCTGCCCTGAGGGGTCTGGATGCTGATTATATTGTAATCGATTTAGGCGCAGGATCTTCCTACAATACTGTTGATTTTTTCCTGCTGGCTGACTCTCAAATAATAGTTGTCATTCCGGAACCTACTTCGATTGAAAACGCCTACCGTTTTATAAAAAATTCATTTTTTCGTCAAATTTTTCATAACAGTAAAAACTACGGTTTGAAATCTGTAGTAACTCCAATCCTGCATAAGGACAATTCTTATAATGTGAACACCCCCAAAGAACTCATTGATTATTTGAACAAATTAGGCGGTAGTGCAACAGTTTTTATTGAGGAACAACTGCAATTGTTCAAACCAAAAATGATCCTGAACCAGGTACGTACAGAAAGAGGTCAACTGGTTGGCCCGGCTATGAAAGCAGCCTGTTCAAAATATTTCAATCTGAATATAAAATTCATGGGTTATATAGCAGAGGATGAGTCGGTATGGAAATCTGTTTTAGACCGTAAACCGTTAGCAGTGGCACACCCTGACGGTGTACCAATACAGCAGCTAAAAATAATCTGTGCTGATATCTTACTGGAAGAGACTGATGGGGCTGCTAAAAACAATCTTTTGTCTCAGCTGGCACTATGACTGGTCTCGAAAACTCTCATATGCAGGAAGAGGAAAATTATTACCAGATTCTTTCTGTTCCGAGTACGGCTACATTAATTGAAATTCGAAATGCATTCGAAGAAAAACTAGAAGAAGCTCACTTAGAGGCTATTGCCGCATATTCTCTTCTCCCCGAAGTAGAAACTGAAGAAAAATTACTTCAGTACAGTCAGGCTTTTGTGGCCCTGGCAAATCCGATTGCCAGAGCAAAATATGATGATGAAATTAAGCAGCTTGAAATTGCCTCAAAACAGCCTGCTAACCAGTTGGACAGTGCTTCAACAACTATAGCACCGCATCCCGGTGATCCTGAAAGGGAAAAAACCGAGGCTGCTCTCCTTCGAATTAAACCTGTTAAAAAACAACATGAGGAAAAGCTTGAAATAACAAAAAGCGCTCCCAAGGAAGTTGTTGGACAAACACAAGAAGAAAGACAGGACTTTTACCTCAACCTGGCAGTAAAAAATGAGTTGTCTGAAGACAGTCTTGAAGAATATTACTCCAAGCTTAGGGCACATGGAGGTAAAGTTACTTTCAACGGTGCAGTATTGAAACAAATAAGAGAATTAAAATCAATTACCCTTGATGAACTCGCAAAAATTACCTGTATCCGCAGCACTTATCTTGAAGCTATAGAAGACGAAATTTTTCACAAATTTCCATCTGAAATCTATTTAAAGGGTTATTTAATTTGTTATGTTGAGGCAATGAATTTGTCTGTAGAGCAAATTTATGAAGATTATATTTGCCTATACAAAAACTACCTTGAAGCTAAAAATGGTTGAAATGTTTTATGAAGGTATGTTAAAATTGAAAACAGTTATATGGGCTGTTGAATTGAAAGTTTTCAACATTTTGGATAAAATCAAAGCCGGAAATAAGCCGGGTTCTGTTCTCACATCAGTGAGCCGCGACCATTCATCTGGGACAGCCGTTACCGACCGCCTCTAGCGTCCTACCCGACCGCCAGGCGGGCAGCCTGATAGCGGTCCTATTTGGACTTGCAACGGGTGGGGTTTACACTGCCAGTCTTGTCACCAAAACTGCGGTAGGCTCTTACCCTGCCTTTTCACCCTTGCCTGTGTTTCCGGAGAAACCATCGGCGGTATTTTTTCTGCTGCACTTTCCATCGGCTCGCGCCGTCTGGCTGTTAGCCAGCACCCTTGCCCTATGTTGCCCGGACTTTCCTCCAGCCTTCCGGAATCGCGAACGATTTCGAAAACCAGCGGCCACGTATCCGGCTTTAATGGTTACTAAACTAGCACCATTGAGGATAAGATCAAGCGAACTTCTTTTAACACACTCAGATTCGGACTCAGATGAAAAAAAAACAAAAGCAAATTACAGCAAAAGATACTCTGAATAGAAGAAAGAAACGCCGTCGCGGATTCAGTTTTATTGAAGTTATGGTTGTGATAATTATTCTTGGACTGCTTTCCAGTATTGTCGGCGTGTATCTTTTTGATTCTGCGGAAAAGGCAAAAGCAGATTCCACAAAAACCCAAATTAAAGGTTTGGAAACTGCGCTGGATCTTTATCGCCTTCACAATTCCCGCTATCCATCCTCGGAACAGGGACTAAAAGCCCTGCTCGGGAAACCGGAAGTAGGAGTGATTCCAAAAAACTGGAACGGCCCTTATTTAAGAGGAAATAATTTGCCCGAAGACGGCTGGGGCAACCCATACCGTTATGTCAGTGTGAACGGTAAAAATTTTGAAATTATCTCACTTGGCGCGGACGGTACTGATGGCGGAACAGATCTGGATGCTGACATCAATTCCATCGATCTTTGAATGGCCTCCAAAGCTCAAGACCCAAGACTCTTAAGGGGCTTCACCTTTCTGGAAATTCTGGTGGTTTTGACATTGGTAGTCCTGCTGATGGGAATGGCCGTACCTCAATTTTTTGCCCTGTTTTCCAAACCGCATGAATCCGAATATAAGCATCTAAAAAGTGTCCTGAAAATTCTCCGCAACGATGCTGTCCTCAAAAGCACATCTTACTGCCTGCTCTTTGATTTGAAGACGCAGCAAATGATGACCACAGAAGAGGAAGATTCAGGCAATTGTTCTACAGAATTTTTACAAAATCCAAAAATTTTGAAACCACATTTTTTCCCTGAGAATCTCAGATTACGTGAAGCCAAGCTGGCAGAAACTAATTACAATTCCTCTGGAGCTGCTGCTGATTTGCTGAAAGTTCATATCAACAGTTCCGGATTTGTAACACCATTTTTTCTGCTATTTTCTCTGCCCGATTCTTCAATGTCCTGGCAAATTGAAAGTAAAGGCATCATGGGGAAGTTAGAACTGCGTGAACCATGAACAAAATTCAGTTCCTGAATATCCAGGTACATAGGCACCGTCACAGTAACTCAAAACTCACCCATAAAGGATTCACCTTACTGGAGGTACTTGTTTCTCTTTCGATATTAGTGCTAACTTTGATGGCACTTTACCAGTCATTTTCAACTTCAATTTTTGTACTATCTTCCACAACAAACTTGTGGAAAGCAATGTCTCACGCACAGAATGAATTATTAAAATCCGAGCGCGCAACAACCTCACCTCCTGTTTCACTCAGTCAGGGAGAGTTTGAAATTGACCATCCGATGAATGGTTTCCGATGGAAAAAAGATGTCCGGGACACCACACCCTTGCCCGGAATAAGGGTACGCCAAGTCAACTATAAATTGCTCTGGAACGAGGGTAAACACGAATATACCTATGATACGGATATTTACGTCAATCCCAATTAAAGTCAGGAAAATAATGAAAGGTTTCACCCTGCTGGAATTATTAATTTCTGTCGCGTTGCTCGGACTGGTAATGTCCCTGCTATACGCTGCGTTTTTCCAAATTTCAAATTCAACCCTGCAAGTAAAATCCACCCTGGAAACGCGCCAGGAATTAAGGCTACTTATGAAAATGGTGCTTGATGATTTGCAAAATGTTCAATATTTAAAACGCTTTGCAGAGTCCGGACAAACTCCTCAGCGGGAAACCGGTTTGATTGCAGAAATTAAACTGGGACCGGAAAATACTGAAACAGGAGAACTTGAAGAAGTGAGCAGCATCTATTTTCATACTGCAAACAAATCCCGCTTCTATCCGGAAGAGAAAGAACGTGACCCGGAACTGCATGAAGTGGCTTATACATTGGAGGAAAATCCGGACACAAAAACTTGGGAGTTTATCCGGCGTGAAGATTTTTATCTCGACCGAAATTTACGTGAGGGCGGAAAAAGTTATGTTTTGTCTGAGGCGGTCACGAAGTTTGAGTTAGAATTATTGGAAAGCGAGACCGCTCTCGCGGGTGGTGGATTCGAGGAAAAATGGACAAAGGAATGGAATTCTGATGAAAATGAATGTAATGATCCAATGGCAGCAGAAAATTTTTGTCTGCCCCGTGCCATCAAATTAACAATGGCCCTGAAAGGTGAAGATGAAAAAACAGTTTCCGACACACAGGTCACAAATCTTTGCGTTCCACCCTGCAATCCTGAAATTTTCGAGTAGAAAAAATGTTTTGACGGACAGACTTGTCCTTCCTTTTTCACTTATATTTCGTCCAGCCAGTCCACACTTCCTTTACCCATTCTGCTGATTTCTGCTTCTCCATGACTGAAATCAATGATGGTCGAATTTTCCGCAAAAATAATTCCTCCATCCACAACTAGATCTACCTGTTTTTTATATTTTTCATGTAATTCGTGAGGATCTTCGTACAATTCGTCTGCTGAAATTCTCAGACTGCAGCTTAAAATGGGGTGTCCAAAGGTAGTCACGATTTCGTTGGCAATCGGATGATCCGGCCAGCGCAGTCCGACGGTGCTTCGTGGGGTAAGCATCATTTTTGGTACAATCTTTGAGGCCTTAAAGACAAAAGTATATGGTCCTGGCAGTTTCCGACGAAGCAGCTTAAAAACATGTGTTGGAATTCCCTGAGTGTATTCCTGGACTTCGGTTTGATTAGCGCAGATGAATGTCAAAGGTTTTTTCTGATTCATCTTTTTAATTTGATACAGGCGCTTCATTGCCTTCTTACTGAAGATACTACAGCCCAAGCCATAGACTGTATCGGTCGGATAAATGATAATTCCATCATTTTGAAGAACATCCACAACCCGTTGAATGAGTCGAGGCTGCGGATTTATTGGATTGATACTCAGAAGCATGAGAAATAAACTAAAAGTCAAGTCCTTGCAATAAACTCATAGCCTTAACAACGTTTCTACTATACAGTGGTTTTTCATCGGCTGGTAATGCATTTTCAACCGGCAAAACCATACCTTGGAATGCAGTAATTATTGAATGAAAAAGAGTGACACGAGCATAAAAAATCGGCCACCATCCTTTCCAGGTATGCCTCAGAATGATTGAAACTTCGACCTTTTCTAAGTTCCAAGAGAGCCCAATGACAAGGGATAATTGATAAAAAGTGTCGGTGCAATACCATCTTCGCCTTTGGCAAGGTCGAAACGGTAAATCAATCCCGATATAATTGCACGGAATCCAACACCAAAAGAGGATTTCATTTTTTGATGCAATCGAGAGATATCGTCGGCCACACTGCCGGTTTCATAGAAGAACGATGTCTGGAGAACTGTTCGTAATCCACCTAGAAAAATCCAGTTCATTGGAGTTCGTTTTTCTGAATAGTTTAGACGATATTCCAAAACATAATTTGAACTGTTTGCTGCGTAAAATCGCCCCTGACTATAAGCACGCATCCGGTTAAGTCCTCCCAACGCAGTCGCTTTTGATGATCGGTTCCTTTTAAGCCAGTAGTTGATTCGTCTTGTTTCAGTATTCCGGCAAGCGACCGCCTCTTTTTCTAAATCACAACCCAGTCCAAATTTATTTCTTACTGCGTCTTCATCCACTAAACCTTTTTCAGTGATGTTGGAACGAGATTGAAATGCGTTAAACAAAAGAGTGTGAGTCTTAAAAAAGGGGAAATAGGCCGTTATATTAAGATCATCAACAGCATAGTCACTCAATTCGTTAAGACCATAATTTGTATTACTATGCAATAAACCAATACGAAGCCCCTCACTGGGGTCTAAATGATTATCGGTTAGATCTATCTGAGTTCCGATTACATGGTCAACCCAATTTCGTTGGGGGGATTGGATATTTGAAAAATCATTACCGTCAACATCAAAAATTTTTTCTAATTTTGTTCCTCCTGTGGAATAGGTGAGAAGGAATTCCAGACGCTGATTGTAAAATTGGGATTGAAAAGTAACAAAATTACTGTTGTACTTTTCTAAAGTCTGATAATAATCTTCTTTTCCTGAATCAATGCCCCGGTCATATGACCTGAAGGGCATATAAAAATCTGTAACCCCAAGGGAAAACAATAATTTTTCATCAATCACAGGAAATTTTGAAATAGAAAACAGACTTACTTCAAAATCACCTTTAAAGAACGTTTTGGCCATCAGGAGGTCGGTGCTTCTATAGACATTTGAAATTGAGGCAATAATAGGAACACTTGATCCAATACCCTCTACAATAATAGGTAGTGGAGCAACCAGCCATCCAATTTCATTTTCTGCATCATTTTCAGATCTCTCAGGTGGAAATTCAAAAGAAAGTACTATTGAAGGCATGAAAAAACAGAGAAAAAACAATAATTTGCTTAATCTCTTAAGTAAAGGCCCAATGGCAATTAATAATGCAACCAACACGAAGAGTATTTGAAAAATTTTTTAATCATTTTTTTCACACTAATTATTTTTCTTCAGACAAAACATACAATAGTTTAGCCTGAATTTTTTGAATTTTTGGATCTGCGGCAATTGGCTCCAAAAGTGAGACTGCTTTTTGCATTCTCTGCAAATGATCACCTGGTACAGGAATATCATGACTTCTATATGAACGATGAATCGTGTAACACAAATGTCCAAAGCGGTGAACCGCTGCTTTTTCAACGGCTTTCTCAGGAATATCACCAACCAGTTTCACTGCACCGCCAATCGCTTTCATAGCTTTTGAAAGCTGCTCAAATCCTTTTTTTCTCGGTTCCGGTTCATTTACCACAGAAGCAATTACCAACTGAATTTGAGCAAGAACATCATGCATTTTTGCCTGGTGATAACCGACCAGTGGATTTTTACTTTCCAGACGATGCAGGATTTCAAACATCAGCTCCATATTTTCTTGGGCCAGAGGCAAGAACACCAGGCGGCGCAACATGGGATCAAAACCGTTTTTGAGATCACCAAAAGGAATTATCTTTTCTGTTTTTGATTTATTAAGATTTAATTCATTCAGTCGAAATAGGTTCAGTTGTTAGCAATTCAACACACTTTTGAATAAAATCCACTTCACCCCGTAGTCTCTGCTGTTGCTTTTCAAGGATAGTGTCAACATTACCATCACCCTTTATTTTAGATTCAGTTTCGGTTAAATCGTCATGCAGAAATTTTTTCAGTTTCTCGAAATATATTGTTTGAACAGTGAGAGCCATATTTATTTTTTGAGTTGAAATCATGGGTTTTTCAACTTCCTGCATGACTAACAAAAAAGCATCTCTGGCAATCTGCAAACTACTACCCTCTGCTTCCTGTAAAAACATCTCTACCAATTCCAAACGCGATTTGGAATCTTCCGGATGTTTGTGCAGACGTTCCGAAATTTCTTTTGCCCGTGTATTTTTCAGGCTTTGGCTGAGCCTGCTTCCGGTGAATTCAAGTATCTTTCCGGTAGGAAGATCACCTTTTTTCAAACTTATTCCCCTCAGTAATTTTGAAGAAAGTTTTACCTTGTTCAAATTGTTAATTTGCGATTTAAGTTTGTCCAGATCAGTCTTTAAATTTTTAAACAAGAGCAGCGGTTTTTGAATATCCGGCAGTTCTCGTATTTCTTCTTTATTTATAGCCATAATTTTCCTTTTTTTCAGTTTTGCTCAGGCAAAACAAATTGCGGCTTTCGGCCAGCTATTCCGCGTAAAAGCCGTCCGAGTAAATCTGCACCGGTAATGATTCGTTTTTCTGTATTCCAGCATAAAATCAGATCATTGTCAATCACATCATCTTCAGAATGTTCCGGATGGACACGTAGTTTTTGAATTACTTCACCCAGCGGTGTCGCTGCGTCATTGACTACAATCGGGCGATGGCAGTATGAATAGGGCCGAAAAGGCTCAACACCAAAAAGCGCGTCGCGTAAAAATAAATCCGCATTTATCACCAACCGAGGCGTCCCTTCGATTGAAGTCAAAATCACCCATTTTTTTCCAGATTCCTGAACCTGAAGTAAAAACGGATCATTTGGAGTGCGCTGAAAAACAGGAAAAACCGGTAGATCAAATTCTGTTTCCAGTGGAATAATACTTACCGGATCGACTATCTCTCCCTCATCTCCAACAGGCAAATCATCAATACTTAAGAAATTAAGAGCGCCTGTACCTTCCAATCGGCTAATGTCCGAATCCCGCGATTCCATATGTTTTTGCAACATGATGCGGAAATCTTCCTCTTTAAAATAAAGTACCCCTTCTTTACCCAGCCATTTGTCAAGCAGTAATGCAGTCGGTTTACTTACAGGATACAGAATGAATCTGTAAAACCTGATAACCGGAGCCAGCATTATCCCCATTCGCAGCGCATTCCGTGAAAAATACGCTTGTGGTAAAATCTCACCAAAAAGAGTGATGCAAATGGATGAAAAGAAAAAAGCCCATAGTCCCGCGAGTACTGAATCAGTTAACAGAGTCAACAGGACATTGATGCTTACATTGCCCCAGAGCAAGGTTGTCAAGAGCAGATTCGCGTCCTCTCTCAGTTCCAGGACTTGAACTGCAGCTTGATTTCCAGACTCAACTTCAATTTCAAGCTTCAATCGACTCAAGCCGAATAAGCCCAAAGTCAGTCCGGAAAAAAAAGCAGAGTGTGTTAAACAAAAGAAAATACCTACCAAAAGGGCTAGATCCATACAACTGTATACTAGTAATTAATCTTGTTCACAAACTCCGATTGAATTATATTATGAAAACATACACTAACACCTCTCTTGAAGTTCTCAAGTTTTTTCAGTGCTTCGCTATTTATCATAGTTTAACAGCGGGCCAATAGAAGCTGAATAAAATCACGAAATAAATGTTGCATTAAAATACATTTGAATTATCATGTAACCTAAGATGATCATTTTAATTTTCAGGTCGGTTCAAAAAAGTTTGATTAT
>JYMV01017102.1_pt1 | contig 55115 bp, 42 predicted proteins | sample 338911 | NCBI WGS metagenome assembly JYMV01 (sample SAMN03354496, study PRJNA234377) | hydrothermal vent metagenome | biome: Deep sea; feature: Hydrothermal plumes at the Eastern Lau Spreading Center, Western Pacific Ocean; material: Seawater | place: Tonga | collected 2009 | depth 2000 m m | reverse complement strand
GGTTGTGGAATGACGTATCTTCTGACTGGTTGAATTCTGTTGGATCAATGCTGAGTTCGTCAAGAACAACTTCAATCTGTTCTGACGATGGTGATGTCTTTTCTCCTTCAGGATCTAACTGTTGAAGTTTTTTCTCCTCTTGGGTTTCAAGCCAATTTCGCTGCGAAATTCTCCAGTGCAGTACTCGCTTTTTGTGACTTAAACGTCGGCGAAGCATTCGCAATTCTTCCGAACCTGGTGCCAATTCAGCAACTTTCTCAATCGGTTTGTTTGCTTTGTTGATTTCCACCCGTAAATTGGCAATAATTTTGTCGAGTTGTTCTTTAGTTGGTACTGATACCTTCCTTCCTGGCTGTGACTGAATACCTTGAATTTTCCCAATCCGTTGTTGGATTTCTCTGACACGCGCAGGTGTATCTTTTTGTTGTTGAAAGTTTTCTTCAACCTCTAATTGTTCCGGATTGGAGATGCGTTTTAATTCACTTTCAAGGCGTTGCAGTTCTGCTCTTAACCGAAGTTGATCCGTGTTTCCCTCTATATCTGCTTGTCCATCCGCCATCAAAAAACCGGTAACCAAGAATATGGAAATTGCTACTTCCCAAACTTCTATTTTTCGACTCATTTTTCACTCCAACTATTGTTTTTGAAGCCAAGCAATTGTTTCAAAATGATAGGTCATCGGAAAAAGATCGACCAAATCCAAATTCGCGATTTTGTAAACTGATTTAAGTTTGACTAAATCGCGCGCCAGCGTGGTTGGATTGCACGATACGTACATAACGTGGGGTGGGAGCATTCTGGTTATGCCAACTAAATCCTCTTTCCAGCACCCGGTTCTTGGGGGGTTGAGAATAATAAAATCCGCCTTGATACCCTTAATCTGTGCGAGATTTGCGGTTTGAAACTCGACATTATTGATCTGATTTCGTTTGGCGTTTTTAATGGCTGAGTTCACCGAATGCCGGTGCAAGTCAATTCCAAGAATGCGTTGTGAATACTTGGCAATCGGCAACGTGAACGTTCCAACTCCACAATGCGCGTCGATTGTTGTTAATGGTTTGATGAACTGAACACCGTGCTCAACAATTTTAATCAGGGTTCCTAATCCGCTAAAGTTAGTTTGAAAGAAACAGTCAGCACCAATCTCATAGCTGATACCTCCAATTACTTCCGTCATTGAGTGTTTACCTGCAACCCAACTTGGCGAACCGCGTTCACCTGTCTTGACATAAACCGAGTTGATCTGCGGATAATTTTTTAAGTCTTCAGTCTGGATTTTTAAGTTTGGTTTCTTACTTTTGGGATAGATGAGAATCAACATGACTTCACCAGAGGATTTTGACCTTCGCAGAGAGAACGATTTGACCGAAAAAATCTGGAAATCCCGGATTAGATCAATAACTTGGGGTAATGAAAGATTAATCTGTGGATCGGCGATTTTACATTGGTTAATTTGAACAAGTTGATGCGTGTTTTTCCGTTTAAAACCGAACTTGAGTGTCGGTTCAACTTCGGATACCGTTAGACGAATGTAATTTCGATAACCCAGTGTTTGATTGGCTGGGTGCAGCGTAATATCCGGTAGATATGTTAATTTGGAAATTCGCTTGAGACTCTCGGTTAGTATCTGCTTTTTGGCATCAATCTGCGTGGCGTAATCAGTGTGTTGCCATTGGCATCCACCACATCCATCTCGAAAGAAATCACAGGGAGGATCCACCCGATCTGGAGATGGCGAAACAAATTCGATAATCTTGGCTTCGAGACTTTTCCTCTTAATTTTTGTGATTTCAGTTAGAACAGTATCGCCTGCGACACCACCTTCCACGAAAGTTACGATATTGCCAATTCGACCGACAGCCGAATTGGAATAGGTTAAACTGTTCAGATAAATTTCATGGCGGTCGCCGATATCAAATAAGTTAGTCATCCACGTTACAGTATTTGCTCAATTATTTTATCGGTTTCCGGGTCTTTGAGGATCTGCTTGGTTTTTCCATCTGGCATGACTTCAGTTTTTAATAGAACCTTTCCATCTATCTCAGTTATGGATCTAAGATGTTCGACAGATTCCTCACCATGCCAAACCTCTAGTTGGATCGGCTCCCATTGCTTTGACTTGGCAGACTTATAGCAGGCATCAATCATGGCATTGACAACATAACCGTCATAGAAAGTTTCCGTTGGTTTGGTGCTGTTATCCAAGCAGTTGAACATTTCATTAAACATATCAGTATATCCGAGTTCTGCCGCTTCATCACCAACAGGAAAAAGCCAGCCTGTATCACCTTCTGCCTTTTCTGCCACGTAGCCGCCCTGTCCAACTGAGGTAAACATCTCGTAACCAGTTCTCAGCCAATGATTAAGCCAGATAGTTCCTTCCGAACCAGAAATTTCGTCGCGAAGATCCATCCCACCCCGAAAAGCCCAACTGACCTCAAATTGACCCATAGCACCATTTTCAAACCGGATTAGACCAATTCCGTGGTCTTCAGCATCAATGGGATGGACAAGTGTATCAGCCCAACACATCGCTTCAACAGGCCGGATGCCCTTGCCCACGAAATTTCGAATGATCTCAACGCAATGGCATCCCATATCGACAATCGCCCCACCTCCAGCTTGTTCAATATCCCAGAACCAGTCACTATGAGGTCCAGGATGTGTTTCGCGAGATCTGACCCATAAGATTTTCCCTAGGGCTCCGTTTTTGACGGATTGAATTGCTTTCAACGTCTTGGGAGGATAAACTAAGTCTTCCAAGTAACCATTGAAGACACCAGCTTTTTCAACGGCATCCAACATTCGTTTGGCTTCGTCGGCGTTCCGTCCCAGAGGTTTAGTGCACAGAACTGCTTTACCTGCTTTCGCTGCGGCAATCACTGCTTCTTCGTGACGATGATTCGGCAAACCGATAATCACTGTGTCAGTTTCTGCGCAGTTGATAGCTTTTTCAAGACTGATAGATCCATGAGGAACTCCCCATTTGTCTTGGAACCCTTTTGCCCGTTCTTCAGATCGCGAATAAACCATATGGACCTGTTCTGGCCCACGCTGATTATGAAGCGTTAAGGTGTAAAAATCAGCGATAAAACCTGTACCTAACATGGTAATTTTATGTGATTGTGCCATCAATTTTCTCCTCCATCGTTTCGGGAATTGCTAAATTCGTTCCCTTTGCTGCTAAATCTTTCGCCGCATTTTAGCAAACAATAATTTTGTCCTTGCTTCTTTGCTTCAGCCACAAACTGATCTGGTGAAACCGTATTGAATTCAAACATCTCATAGTGGCATGGAATGACCAACTTAGCGCCGATTTGTTGAGCTAACCAGACTGCTTGGGAACCGCGCAGGTTACCGGACACTCGGCGGGAAGGATCAGAACCGTTAATCGGCAGGATCGCCAAATCTATCTCCCATCTCTTGAATTGGGTAACCATTCCACCATACAGCATTGTATCACCGCTATGATAAATTGTCCATTCTCCAAACTGAAACACGTAGCCGAGAAATTTATGCTGTCCGTCTGCATTAATCTCCAGCGTTTCGTGTGCTGCGGGTACTCCGTTGATTTCAATATCAGCGATTGTCACGCTCTTTCCTGCATCAGATCCAATTAGTGATTCGGCATCAACCTGTAATCGATCCGCAGCAAAGTCACGGTTTGCCTCAGGTACAACAATTTTTAGTTTTGGATTCACACTCATCAATGGGATCAGGGTTTCTGCGTCTAGGTGATCCGTGTGATTATGACTGGAGGTTGCTACATCAATAAAATCGAGTTGATTAGGGTTAATTACCGTCTCTGTCATCCGGATATGAGGTTTGTCAGTATCGGCGTATTTTTTTGTCAACGAGTTGGATAAATAGGGGTCTATCAGCAAGTGCCGTGAGATAATTGAATTTCCATTTGCTCGATTCCACTGAATCAAATAGCCGCTTTGACCAAGCCACCATAGGTTAAAATGTCCATTTTCTTTGGGATATTCTTTGACATTGGCCAGAAATTGATTGCCTTGCAAGATTGGTTTAGTCATAGGTCAACTTGATTGAAATAATGTTGTGATGATAGTTCAAAAAATCAAGAATTTCGGATTTCTCGTTGATACGATTTTTCACCAGTTGATATCCGAAAAGCAAAGAAAATTTATTAGTCAGCTTCCAATGCATTAGGAAGTCAATTCCAATTTGCTGATTTATTCTATTTTGCGATTGATTTTGAAAAATAAGTTTTCGATCTTTAAAATTGAGTTGGAGTGCGAACAAACGCAGTCTGATCCAACGTCTATCAGCCATTTGATGGAAACCGGTACCTCCAAATTCAAGGCTTACAAAATCGTAAAATGATGTATCGGAATTATTCTGAAAAAAGCTGATATCTTCTTGAATGATGATTTGATTTGTTGGAATCTGTATTAGTTGGGTTGTAAAAAGGTGTTTCCAATCGGTACGAAGATCTCCTGGATCGATTTTGGCAATTCCGAGCACCAAGTTGTTCAAGTTATTTTTATAACGTTGATGCTCAATTTGGTATTCGAACCGGCCTAAAATGTTTTTCAGGATACCAAATTGTAATCGCCCAATACCCAAGTGTGAACGAGAACCTACAAGTAGAAAATCTTCTCGACGAGTTCGATTATCGTCAAAGTTCCTGAATCGAAGATGATATTTGAACACTTCACCAAACTGAAAACCAATTTGGTTTTCAACGTAATCGTAAATGTCATCTTCTCGGTCAAGGCGCTGAATCTGGTGCTGGAAACGAAGATGCGGCAACTGATTGCTTAATCGAAGTAGAAATTCTGTTGAGAAGATGTTATTGAAACCATTAAAATTATCAAGTTTATCATCTCTTCCAATGTAATCTTCCAACTGTGTTTTGAACTGCGTTTTTATACCAAAGAATTGGCTGACGGGAAAAGAGCCTTGCAGATGTATTCTTGCTTGGTTAACAAGGCTTCGTATTTGTGGGTTTCGACGACCCGAAAGGTTGCTGGTATATGGGTCGATACTCAAACCCAATTCAATGTGATTGTCATAGGTGCTTTCTGTTTGGAATTTGACTTTGAGATTCTGTTGGAAGGTTTGAAAGTAAGGCAATTGTGCCAATGAAGTCAATGGAAAGGAAAGAAGCAAGAAAAAAAACAGGAAGGAAAACATGGTTGTAGATCTGTTAATAGATTGTGCAAACGCCGTTGGCACAACTACTGCCAGATTTCTTCGTAATATCTCCAGAGTTTTCCTCCCCTCCACTAGAATCAAATTCGGCTAAAATGGCTGGTGTTTCTGCTACAGAACCTGATAGGTCAAGTTGAAGTTGTTCGTTTTGCGTAAAGTGTGTTGAACAACCTCCGATGCTGATAATTCCGCCCACCAAGATAATCAACCACAATTTTTTCATAGCAGTTTTTTTAATTCATTTTCGTAAATAAGTCTGTCTAGTTGCGCACCAGTAAACCTTTTACGGATATTACCCGATTGGTCGATCAGGACTGCAGTTGGAATCGCCATAATATTGTATTTGTCCATTAGATTTGGTTCACCCAGGAGAATTGTATAGTTTACACCTAGTTTCTCAATAAAAGGATTGACTACCTTAAGACGTTCACTATCAATCGAAATGCCAACCATCTCAAATCCTTGATCGCGGTACTGGTCATATAGGTCAATAAAGATTGGGATTTCTTCTTGACATGATTTGCACCATGTAGCCCAAAAATCAAGAAGAACGATTTTTCCCCGATAGTCGGATAAACTTACCAGCTTAAAGTCCGTGCTGAGCAAGGTGAAATCCGGCGCCAGGGGAGAATTCGAGTCTTGGGCCGGATTACTGGGATTATCAGCGTTGTCAGTCTCGTTTGAACAACCGAAAGAGCAACAAAATAAAGCGATAAGAATGAACGCTCTCAGTGAAAAATCCTCTTTACGGCGCTAATTGAATTACTGGGCTAACTGAATTGCCTTAAGCAAGTCATCAATCTTTGGCAAATCATCAGGATTGGCACCACTGTGCGTGGAACGCCAACGAATAATGCCCTGCTTATCAACAATGAAAAAGGATACCTTGGGAAATCTGCCAAAGTCTAACACCTTGTAGTCCCGAATTGTCTTTGCTGTTGGATCCGATAGAGAAAGATATTTCAGTTTATGTTGCTGATGAATCTTCTTGTTTTCGACCACAGATTCATGACTAATAGCAATGACTTCAGCTTTGAGATCTGAAATTTTATTATAATTTTTTTGTAGCAGTTGTACCAACTGCGGTAAGCATACAGGTCACAACTTGCCACGGTGAAAGGTAAGCAGAACAGTTTGTTTGCTAGCGAAATCTTTCAAAGAAACAATTTTACCATCCACATCAGGTAATGAGAAATTGGGAGCCAAGTCGCCTACTTGTGAACCGACACCAATTTTCTGTTCTATTTCTTTGAGACTGATTTGTAGATCTTTTGTTCCTCCCTTTTCAATTGGCTCAACTGTAACCTGAAGTTCAACCTTTCCATCTGCAAAGATTCCCAATACCAACCCAACTTCTGGTGGTAATTGATTAAAAGAAAAAACCCCAAATTGATCTGTTTGAGTTGTAAATTCATCACCAAGTGCAGAGACCGTAATTGATGCATTTTCTATAAATGCACCTTCAGAATCTATGACGATTCCCCGTATTGATGCCATCAGTGGAACAAGCTGGAAATTCTTGATAGCAACTTCTTTGTCAAGTGTGATGGTGTTGACTTCAGATGCGACATGGTATCCTTCTGCAATAACAATGATGTCATAGCCCCCAAATTCCAGATTAGAAAAAATGTATTTTCCATTCTCGTCCGGATAGGTGGTTGCCACAATATTTCCTGCCTGTACCAGTTGAATTTCAGTAGCAGCATCAGCTGGTTTTAGCAAACCTTCAATTTGGCCGAGTTTGGGCTTGGCCTCGTTTATCGCATCGTCTTCACAACCACTGACGGTGATAATGAGAAAAACTACTATAAAGAAAATTAGGTTTTGAATAAAAGACGCTTTATTTCCCAATATACCTACTCACTTGATAAGATTGTAACCTTGTTCTAACATTATGTCTTGCGTGAAGTCAAGGTTGTTGACTTAAGTTCAACAAATATGGGGATTAAAGCCCAAGTTCATGGCGAACAATTTTGACACCCTTGACCATATTTATTAATTTTTGGCGTGCTGCCCAACGTGCAGTTTGACTCAGACCACAGTCTGGGGAAAATGATAAACGCTCTGGCGAAGCGTGCTTTAAGCAGAGCCGAACACTGTCTGCTATATCCTCGGGAGATTCGATATAATAGCTTTTTACATCAACTATTCCAACTGCCACATCCATTTTTCGGGAAATCAATTCGACGATCTCAATTTCGGAAAACCGGCGACTTGCCATTTCGACATGGATCTCGTCAACGTTCATCTCAAGAAACGCTGGAAACATTGGTGCGTATTTCCTCAACCCAACTGCACGTGCCTTGAAATTGCCGAAACATAAATGCGTCGAGAGTCGAACTTTACCGCGAATGGGTTCAATTGTACGATTAAAAATGTCGACAAACCAGGCTGGATTTTCGTGGTAAGCGTAGCAACTCATTGAAGGTTCATCAACTGTTAATTCTTGGCAACCAGCTTCCACCAAAAGAATCAATTCATTCTGTACAATCGGCAATAATGCTTCTGTAACTGCGTAACGGTCGGGGTACTGATCATTCGGAATCAACCGACCGCTCATAGTGTATGGTCCAGGTACAGATGACTTCAAAACCGGGCGTGGATCTAAGTAAGATGTCAGTCGTTGAAGCCGGCCAAACTCCTCAACCGCGCCAAGCCCATCTGGAGCAGTAATTTGGTCAATAATCTTGTGTTTCCCTCGCTGATCATGTGCTGGTGGACCAAATTGTCGAGAAATTTCGGCCTCAGTCTCAATCCCTTTCAGGTAGCCATAGAAGGACAAATTAAAGTCGAAGCGTGTCTGTTCCCCATCAGTAATGACATCTAAACCAGCACCAAGTTGGTCACCTATAGCAACAGTTACCGCGTCTTCCTGAATTTCTTCTATATCGCTGAAGCCGAATTGATCTAAGTTCTGAGAGGCAAATTCAAGCCAACCTGGAAATGGATAACTTCCTATAACCGTAGTTCGGAGCGGAAAATCCTTCATTCCTTAAGTTTTCCTATTTTTTGATAAAGTTTACTTATCCGATGCGCATGTTCATCATAGGCTGATTCAAACAGATGTGATGCCCGCTCACTTCCAACCAGACAGGAGGCTGTCAATACTATTGGTGGATGACCCGCCTTAGTCAATCGATCAGCGACTTCAGCCTTAACGGCATTAATTAAGGCTACGCCTCCAACGGTTGATCCGGGTGAAACTGGAGTGTCAAGTCCATCAACTTGTACCATCGAATCCCCCGGAGGAACACCATTATCAAGAATCAAATCGACTGTGTCTGTGAGCTTGAGGTTTTCAGGATGTTTAGATTCGCTTGCTTCCGAATGTCGCACACCTACCATCCCTACGACTTTCATTCCAGCCCCCTTGAACCCCTGTGCTATTTCGATGGGGACAATATTTGTACCGCCAGATGAAATAACTAAGGCGGAGTCAATCTCGGACAAATCAAAATTACGCAAAATATGTTGAGCGAATCCGCTAACATTTTCGAGGTACATCGCCTGACGCTGCCCATTTGTGCCGGCAACATTGTTATGGAATGTCAGCGACAACTCAACGATGGGGTTAAAGCCGGGAAAGGATCCATAACGTGGCCACATCTCTTCCACCATGATTCGACTATGTCCTGATCCAAAGAGATGAACCATGCGTCCTGCTAAAATTGTTTCACTAAACCAGTCTGCAACTTGATTGATTTGGTCATACTGTTGCTCAATGAGATCAATGATTTCGCGGCACTTAGATATATATTGTTGACTTGGCTTCATAGATATTGTCCTTCCGAGATCGACCAGCCACCGTCAATGGCTAGAACTTGACCGGTTACGAATTTTGAAGCATCTGACAAAAAAAATACCACCGCCTGATTTAGATCGGAGGGCAAGCCAATCCTCCCACCATCCAACGGTTGCTTGGTTTGAATGTACTGCATAATTTTTTGGTCGGTCGAGGCTCGTTCTGCCATTGGTGTATCAACGAGAGCAGGCGCAATGACATTGAACCGAATACCTTGATCTGCGTAAAAGGAGGCAGAGGATTTGGTCATCCCGATGATAGCTGATTTGGCAGTAGCATAGGTAAGCATGCCGAAATAACGAGAGGATGGAGAAAATCCCAGGACGGATCCCATGTTTAAAATCGAGCCGCGGGTTTTCTGTCTTAGGAACTGCCGGACTGCCGCACGGTTTGAGTAAAACATGGAAGTTAGGTTGAGTTCTATAGTTTTATACCACCCTTTGTCTGTGACCTCATGCAGTGGCGCATCTCCCATACTGCGGCCGCTACCGCCTGCCACATGATAAAGACCATGGATTATTCCCTGCTTGGCCACGAACCGATCAATCACAGACGAAACCATATTTGGATCTGTGGCGTTACCAACGGCAATAGTTGCTTGATTGCCTAATATTTTTTTGGATCGCTCAACTTTCTCGGCATTGCGACCAAAGGTAGAAACCTTCGCTCCTGCCTGAATACATGCCTGACACGCTGACAACCCCATACCGGACGTTCCACCGACAATAACGATGTTTTTACCTTTTAGAGTCATTTTTCTTGAATTCCAAATTAATTGAAGAATTTCATGATTTCAACTTGGTTGGTTTCAAGGTCAATTTTTCGAATCTGACCCCATCAGCATAACCGTGTAGACCTGTCCCCGCAAATGAATTACCGACTCGTTTGGTTGGATCAATCGTTTTGATTTTCGAATTGTATGTATCCGCTATGTAAAGTGCGCCATCTTTAAAAACGACATCAACCGGATGCGGCAATTGGGTAGATGAGAAGTATCCATCAGCATCATCGAATTCAAACAGGCCTTTCCGATAATAGTTTTTGCGACACCATTTGAGTTAATATTGGCAGAACGTATTGAACTAATCTCGCTATCAGCGAAATAAAGTTTCTCGCCATTTATTAATACTGCTTGGTTGTGTAAGCGCGGATTTGAGTAACTTGCCGTCTACCCGTGCTTCGCGACCAGTTCCTGCATGAGGTTTGGCTTCGAGTGTTTCAAGATCAGAAAACTTCTCCTTTAATTTTTTGAGATCAGGGGTGGTGTGTAGGCAGTTAATACAACAGAGAGTCCAGAAATCAAGTGAAACAATTTTACCCCGTAAATTCAGAAGAGAAATTGGAGTATCGGTATTGAACCACTCCATAGTCTTGGGGGAAATCAGGAACATGTATACTGCCTTCAAGTGTTTTCTCGGACATCACGACCTCTTTTAACCATGACCTAAGGCAGAAACCGAAACGAAAATGACACTCAATAGATCGAGCGAAAGAGATTATGCTTGTGCTGTAAGCCTTAGAATACTCCATCAATCATGACTTTGACTTGAGTGTACCCAGCATTTGAAGCAAAAGTCATGTAAAGCATATCGAGTTCATCATTGTAGGTGTAACTTCCACCACCGTTTGATCCTCTGATTTGAAATTTCAGTCGAAAGGTTCTCCCGAAATCGTAGTATACATTGGCACCCCAGCCAACAGTCCTAGCCGAGAAATCAAGGTAACTTTTGTTACTTGGGTCAAAAGCATACTTGATCTGCCCCATGTTCGTGACTGACAGGTTGACGTCCCCTCCTATTTCCCTATAGGTATAGGGATTATGATCTCGGATGAGTTCAAAGCCCAGCACAATATTATTTCTCAAGCTATCTTTGACTGTTCGACCGTCAGCCACGAAACTCCCGCGAAAGTCTTCGAAGGCAGGCGTACGATAGTATAAATCATCGGTTGTTTCACTCCAACCGATAGTGTTAGTTAGCTTAATCCGAAAATCTTCGTTAAAATCGTATGTAAAGATAGCAGTGGCATCTATGCCGTTGTCGGTCAGATCCTGTTCATAATCGGCCCCTTGGTGAACGTCAGCATCCAAATCATCTTCATTGTCGATCCAGGTTCCCTCATCGTTCCGGTGGTATGTGAGTTGAACTTCGGTTTGCAATGCAGATCTAACAAACGGTGAGGCTGGTGAAAATTTGCTTACTCGCAACGATTGGGTGTTGATAAAGTAGAGGCTACCGGTTAAATCAATTGCTTTCAATTCTAAATTGGCAAAACTCTTGTCTTCTCGTTGAAAACGAACCAGAGTCTTTTCGAGAAAATTCCCGTCGGAGCTAAATCGTTGAACTCTCAAAAAACGACTCTGAAAAGTACGCCCAACACTAACAAGTTGCTGAAACTTAGGAGTCATTAGTGGATCATTCATACGAGTTGGTAACTTGGAAGAGGATAGTTTCCAGTATCGAGATTTATCAGCAACAAGAACCGAATTATCCGCTAACACAACCAGATGATAAGGGGATATCAATTCACCATCATCGTAACCTTGTTTTCCAAAAGTCGAAACGAATTCACCATTGGCATTGTATCTCAGGATGCGATGCAATTTTTGATCGACAATGTAAATATGTCCCTTCAGATCAATAGCCATGTCAGCGGCTTCAGCGACCTGTCCGGCACCAGGTTGATCTACCGTAAATGTTGACAGTATAAAACCCTCTGCAGAGATTTTTCGGATTTTGCCGTCATCAAAAACATACATATTCTCTTGTTCATCAACTGAGAGAAAAAAGGTTCTTTTGGTATTTCCTTGTGGCAGAAAAAGTGCATAGTGCCCATCAGGATCTAAAGCGGGTAACGCAGTTTCAAAAAACTGGGAATGCTGAGAAAGTGACTGGTGGTTCAGTGGGAGAGACGTATTAGTCAAATTGCGCTTGACAATCGCCCCTAATGGCGAATCCGGAAGAAATCTAATCCCTGAATGGGTCAAGCGGTGAACGAAATAGGTCTCGATGAACTGACCTTCGGCATTAAATTTGTGAATGCAAGCTCCGTAGGTGAAGAGCTTGGGATCATCTGCACCTTCAATCGGCGAAATTTTCCAGTCTGAAACGTAGATTTTGCCATCAGTACCAATAGCCATATCGGTGATATTTGCGAAGATAAATTTTTTTGGATCGCTCTTAATTGTAAACGCAAGGGTACCGTCTGGCATAAGTTTCTGAATTTTTCTCATTCCCTTGCCGTTATCTGCAATGTAGATAGCTCCCTCTTGATCAAAGCTAAACAGCGTTTTGTCCGAAAATTTACCTTCACTGTTTCCTTTGCCTCCAAATTGAAAATCAAATTTCACCTCTTTGGCAGAGACGGTTAACACATTAGCAGACAAGAAAACAGTAGCCATTAATGGCAAGAATATTCGAAGAGATATTACCATACTTTATCTCTCTTCTTCATTCTGGTTGGAACTAACTTCCAATCGATTGAGTGGGATATGATTTGTGGAACTCAGTTCCTTAACTTTATCCAAAACGCCATTGACAAATTTGGGGGAATCGTCGGTGCCAAAGATTTTGGAGAGTTCGACTGCTTCATTAATTGAGACGGCAAAAGGAATGTCTACTAGACATAGTATCTCATAGGTTGCAAGCCGTAAAACTGACAAATCGGTAAGTGGCATCCTATTACGTGTCCAATGTTCTGAAGCCGAATCAATCAATTGGTCAATGGTCGACAGATGTTCAATGGTACCTTGCACCAATAAATTGGCAAAATCGATGATGTCGTCTGACGCTTTAAATGCCTTAAGCGAGATTTCCTGTTTCTGTTCAGACGGATGAGCCGATATTTCGACCGTTTCGTCTTCTCCGTTTTCAGTTCGATTCCAGAATAAATTCTTGAACAGATCAACCAATTCTTGGTTGGGATTATGACGATCTTTGTTCCGATTTTCAAATGTTTCTTGAACGGTAATAACTTTTTGATTGAAATCTTCCTGACCTTTCTCCTTCTGACTTGTGTTTCCGGACAGCAACCACCGAAATACACTAAGCGGATAAAATCCATCTAACGAATTTATATCTGGTTGTTTCCAGAAGTATGTAAAATCGATGGAAGAACTATCTTGATGTACTTCAACTTGATAAAGCATCTGGAGTGCGAAGGCGCGCGCCTGGGTACGCCACATCATCTTACGAATATTCCCTTAATTCCGTGAACTATGCTTTCGTAACCTTAAATCGTCTATATTTTTAAGGATAGCATACGGCCAATCAAAATTGATAGTAAAAATTGACTTGTATATCTCCTTAATGTATGCAGTGCTGCAAGGCAAATAACGTTTACATGTTTAGTCTGTAATCTTGTATACTATGCAACCTTGGAAAACTAAAGTAACTATACATGGATGCTTGAATTGTGGATTACTATAAAATTCTAGGGGTTTCAACGTCTGCTACGCTTGACCAGATCAAAAAAGCATTCCGTCAGCTTGCGATTGAATTCCATCCCGACAAAAATCCTAATAACTTCAGCATTGAAGATAAATTCCAACGCATCTCAGAAGCGTATGCCATTCTTTCAAACTCGGAAAAAAGAGCAGAATACGATCAGTCTTATTCTGCTAGTAAAAACAAGGCAAAACCACCGTCTGCTAAACATAGTTACCAATCTTCTCCAAGGTCAAAGCCACAAGCACGAACGACCAACGAACCTCCAACTTCGACTGCACGCGCAAGAACAAGAGGGAAATTCTCGGGTGCTTCCTTCTCAGATTTCTTCAATGATTTCTTCACCGAATCAGAAAGTCAGAAAACAAAAATAAAAAGACCTGTGCGTGGTGAAAGCGTTCAGCAGATTCTTGAGATAGACCTAAAAGATGTTTTACAAGGTGGACAGTTTATGGTCCCTGTGACCATTCACGAAACCTGTATTCGCTGCAATGGTATAGGGAGACAAGGAGCCATTGACTCGCGGGGGTGCCGAAGATGTGCAGCAACTGGTACTATCGAGGTGAGAATGGGAAACGTTGATGTTAAACGGATATGTCCCAGTTGCTGTGATAACATCGATGACAAAGGAATTCCCTGCTTCAATTGTAGTGAAACCGGTAGGATTGAGAGACAACACAAAATTATGGCTACTGTAAAACCAGGTATTAAGGACGGCACTCGCTTAAAGATTTCTGGTAAGGGGGAACCGGGTTTACATAATGGTCCAAACGGCGATTTATTTCTGAAAGTCCGGATTCGAGAACATCCATACCTCTCGCGACACGGAAACGATCTCCATAGTGAAATGGGGGTTGATTTTATTGATGCTATTTTGGGGACACAGATCTCGGTACAAACGCTTGATGATTTTATCCATATTGATGTCCCTGCTGGAACACAACCCAATCATAAATTTAAACTTTCTGGTAAAGGGCTTCCGAATGAAGCAGGAACGGATACTGGAGATCAACTTGTAACACTCCGAGTTAAACTGCCAACCGACATATCATCGCATCAGCTTAAACTGCTCCAAAAATTCTATCTTGATCCCTCATAACTGATCTACTTAATTAGTCTACCTGAAGAGTTAGTGAAACGGACTGCAAACGCCTAATCGTCTTCCCTGGTCACAGATCTTAATGTACAGTGTATTTTGTTTTGATTTCAGTCGCACGTTAAGATCCTGATCCAGTTTCGCCTTGTGGCTATCTGATTTGCCAATACATTTGGTATCTTTGAGCTATATCTTGATATCTTGATTTCGCTATTGTTGCTAACACGCATCCTTCCCTACCTCACTTTTTTGGAAAACAAGAGGCACTTTTGCATTAAGTAATCAGCAGAAATAGAAAGAGGATAAAGTAGGTGTTGTTTATGCTTTGATCGGAACATTACAGGATTAATTTGTTGGTGTTCGTCGTCGTGCGGTAGGGGCACTAAGAGTATCGGCACAACTGATGGACTTAAAGCAAGCGAGGAAATTGCAACAATAAATAAACAGGCGATATCGATTTTGAGTTTTAAGTTCAATCTCAGGTCCACTTACCCTGCACCAAGGAACTGATTGGCCATGTACATGGTCCACGATTTGCAGGAAATCATTGGAAGCTTTATTCGATAGTGTGCGATTAAGATTTGATAGTTGTGAAGTCTAACCTAAGCTGACAATCAGTACATCCTCAATCAGTGCGCAGAAAACTCGCGAACCTAGTACAACAACTGTATCTGTTACATGGTAGGAAAAGTTCTTGTAGGGCGCAATTCTGTATTAGGCAAATTTTTAAGAGAAATTTCAAGTGCCGAGGCCATAATTTCGCCAAATTCAACTGATGCATCCAATTGAATTGAAAGCGTGGGTGAGATTTCAAGCATCTAGCTAAATTCAGTAAGAAACAACATTTAACCTCTTGCCTAAATCAGCATTTAAGGGTGAGTTCCAAATTGTAGATAGAAGCTATCAGATTAAAGCAGTAGTGAAAGACACCGGCGATGGTCTCGATAACGCTGGCACAGGATGCCAAAGACTTTTAACTTGCCAATTACATGTTCAACATAAATACGGCCTCGGGCTAAATCTCTATTAGAGGCTTCCCCCTTCTGGCTCAGGGGCCGATGTTTGGATTGCTTTTTTGGCAACCAACTGTTGCTATGCAACTTGGATAGTCCCTGGCAACCTGAATCAGACAAACAACAGAGTTGTCCTCTAAATCTTTGTCTAGCTGTTCTTAAACAACTGGAAATCATGTTTCCTTCCGCTGTCAAAAGTGGTGAACAGGATCTGTCGGAAGGCTAAATTTATCACCAATTGTGCTTTCTGCGTATGCCGCTTTTTGCCACTGTAATATTGTCCTTGTTTTTTTCGGCCGTTCAATTGGTTGCTCGGTGGCATCTACTAACAAGACTTAAATTTGCTTGTCACTCTCTAGCAGTTTCTTCTTACCCGGCAATCGGAACTGTTCTGATTGTATCAATCAGTCTTCCTCTTTCGCTATGGTGCGACAAACAGTGGCTTCGCTTGGGCGATAGCTTTGGGCAAGGTGAAACTAAGTCTGGTATTCATGCCGGTACATCAAGGTCATTAACAATTGATCGGCACAACTCAGTTTAGCTGGTCGTTCCCTCCGAGGTTGGGACTGTTCTAACATTTGTCGCATCTGATGGAAGGTCTGTGGGCTAACTCCAGTCAATCGCTTATAATCTGATCCTGATTTATCTTTTATCTCTTGGTATCTCATCCTTTCATTCTAGCAATTCTTTCTACTTTTGCAAGAGGTCTATTAATTCGTGATAGGTAATGTGCTCGAGGACCGATAAAGGGGATATCAGCAATTTCTTGATGTTCTGGACTTTATTCCCAACCTCAATGAGTCCTAGTAGCATTCCAGGCATTGGTAATTCTTGAATCATCTTTTAGGGAATTGGAGTTGTTATCCAACCCACCAGTTGCCCTGAATCCTGAGTTTGGGAGAGTAGTTCAGGGTTCGGAGGTGCAATTTTTTCGAGCTGGATAATCCTAGCAACTTCGAATCCAGGCTCTCTATCTTCTTCTTTAGTATGCTAATTCCTTTGGTCAGAATCTAGCTCACTTTAGAAGGTTAAACTCTTTAAACGAGCGTAAGCAAAGTCTTGCTAATTGATAGTGGCCATGCTATTATGATAAGGACAATGAAACCCTAGGATTAAGATGAGGGAAATGCCCAGCTTTTTTGATAGGATTGCCAAAGAGTACAAAGCAGGTTCTGCCCATATGTTTATGCTTCACTATAATACATATGACTTGGCAAAAGACGCGGAACATGGGTATTTACCCACATTCTATTATCTCATGGAACAATTGAATATGGTTGGGTGTGATATTGTTCTTGGGTATACACCTTCACAAGGAATTATTTGGCCGCAAATAGACCATTGGAAATGGATCCAACGTTCACTTGGGTTGGTTAGTGAGGATGTTAAATGGGTTGGTGAGATGCAGGGAGGTTTACCCTCTGTCGGTCAATTTGATGGGCAGGGAACGTTTATAGCAGAGGAACTGGGGCTAGGGCGAATCCGTGCTTCAGTTGGCAATGTGCGTACCGAATCACCACGGTTCCGTATTACGGATGACCAGATTGAGCAGCTTGAAATTTCACCTCAACAATTTGAAATAGAATCTGGTCAAAAAATCCGGCTAAAATTAACCGGTTTTGACGGATCGAATCGTCCAATTGGGATTCAACAGGCGCGCTGGAAAGTTGAAGGAGGAATTGGTGACATAACCCCTGATGGTGTTTTTACTGCTTCAAAGGCAGGCAAGGGCAAGATCACTGTTCAAGTACATAATGTGAATGCTGAGTCTGATGAGATCGTAGTTATTCCTGGGGAACTTACCAAAATCAAATTTGAGGAAATGCCAAGAGAGATAAAACCGAGGGAACCCTATAAATTCAAACTTGCTGGCGAGGACTCGAGTGGTAATCCGGTAGAAATTGAAGATGCTCAGTGGGAGATTGTTTCTGAACGTGAAGTTGACCCGCATCGCACGAAAATCAACTCCGGTGTAATTCACGAGAAGATGCATGAAGACCCCTTCATTGGCTCTGGTAAGCTCCCAATAACCTCTGATTGGTTAAATCAGCTTAATACACTTTTCAATACTGTAAGATACAAGGTTGGGTTGGTGATGTTCTATACAGAGAAAGTCGCGCCAAGTGGGGAAATGTCTGTACTCCCAAAAGAGACCACGACGTTTTTGGATACATTGCAGAGGTGGGCAGCGGACTTCGATATAAGACTGAAAAAGCACCTTTTCTTGATGGTAGCACATGATATCACCGATGTCCACCCAGTATTGACGAAAAATAGTGATGTGCCGGTAGTGGAAATTCCTTTTCCGGATTACAATGATCGATTTGAATTTATTAATCACTTGATCAGCTTGCCTGTTCAGACCAATCCAGATTCACGAGCGCAAATTACGACACAGATAAAACTTCACCCAGATTTAACGATTGAACAAGCTGCCCGAGATACCGCAGGTCTTACCCTCTTTGGTATCCATGACGTTGCCTTGCGAGCAGAGGAGGTGCGTGAACCGATTACTCCAACGCTAATTGCTCAGTATCGACGTGAGAATGTCGAGACTCACAGTCGAGGTCTACTAGAAGTTGTGCCGACTCCCTACGATCGCTCAGTGGTCGGTGGTATGAGACACGTTGGTGAGATAATGAGAGATATCATGTCCGCTATCCATCAAGGTGATCTGAAGCGTGCACCGCGGGGGTTGTTGTTGCTAGGACCACCTGGTACCGGTAAGACCTTGTTAGCTCAGATGATTGCAAGATACAGTGGATTGACATTTGTTCGACTTAAAAGTCCACGGGAATGGATTGGTATTGAGAGACCAATGGCGGGTGATGGAAAATCGTATCAAAGCGATTTAAGGATGGCACTTAGTTTTGTTCAAGCCGTAATACCGGTAATTGTTTTTGTAGACGAAATCGATTTGGTAAGCAACCCACATGTTAGTAATGGCGTGCAAACACCAAACAGTATGTTGCCCGCTGAACTGACCAATATGATCAGTGATCCAGAATACCACGGTAAAATTCTCTGGATTGGTGCATCAAACCGCCCCGATGCCATTGATCCGGTGTTTCGACAACGTGGTATCTTTGATCATCGATTAATTTTGCTGCGGCCAACCGGTCAGGAACGTGCTGATATTCTGGAGAAACTTTTCAGAAAACATCAGATTTCCGTTGATGGCATTGATTTTAGCCAAGCTAACCGAGCGACACGTAGACTGAGCGGTGGAGATCTTGAACGTATTGTGCTGAGAAGCTACAACCTTGCCAAACGGCATGAACGTGAGGTTGTGTCCCAAGAAGATCTAAATCGAACCATTGACGACTATGTTCCTGAACATTCACCTGAGATGAACGAATTTATGGGACTTTTGGCACTTCGTGAAGCAAATTCCCGGTCGATGGTTCCACCAAATTTGCCGCATGAGTTAAGGGAATACGTTGACGGGAACCGAATTGACAAGCAAAAAATTAGTCGTCGTCTTCAAGAATTGAAAAATTCTCTTGACATGGTATAAAGGGTTAGCTTTGTGGCTAAGTATCTTTTCCTCAGCAGTATCGCAATCCTACTAGGGTTTCTGTTTTATCCGCGAAATAAAGTTAATCTGAGAACAAACCAATACTTCATCAAGCCCGTTCGCAAGATGGATGATGAATCCCTCCGGTCGGCAGATTTGCTCAGGAGCGACCCTCCCTTTGCCACCTATGATCTCGGTTATGTCTACCTGGTTGACAAAGTTAAGGTTCGATTTGAAGACCCAAATGAAAGTGGACCGAAACAGTTTGATATATTAGTAGGAAAGGACAGATCGAAATCACGTTTTACACGTGCCTTTTCTTATGTTGGTAGTTCACGTGAATACAATTTCGCGCTGCAGCCTTTTCAGTTTCCAACTGAAGCGCGTTGGATTCAGGTTGTGATCAATGACTGGTTTAATAATAGACCGAATTTAAAAGTCGATGATTTTCAAGTTGGATTAAGATACAAATCCCATACACCCATTCAATCGATGACTTCCAATTATAATGAAGTTGAGTTGTCTATGCTAAAGGATCTAATTCCTTTCAGAGATTCAAAATGGGCGGCGGCGCAACGAATAGAAACTGAAGTCGAGGACGGAGGGGAAGAAGTTGAGATAAAATACAAACCGCCGGAAACACCTGTTTATGTTACCGCAGATATCGGCGAAATTCAAAAGATATACGGGTTTCAGCTGACTACTGATGGTCCCGGAGACAACGTTAAGACCTACTCAATTGCTATCAGTTCGAATGGACAGGATTATCAGAATATCTATATATCTCAGGAATTACCGGATGAGACTGTGGCAGATCAACATCTCTTTGATATGCCGATGAAGGGACGTTATATTCGTTTACAAATTGAAAATGGTGATTGGCATGGTGATTATGCTGAGATTCGCGAATTTGAGGTCTATACTAAAGACTATCGTCCTAATAGTTTAGAGAGGGAACTTAGGGATTACAACGCTATCCAGATGCAACATGAGCGGCTTGGTGAGGCAAATAACATCTTAGCTCCGCACCTGATACAGGGATTTGCCTTTGATCGGGATACCAGTGGCGAAAATCGATATTTTCTTGCTGAAGGTGGAGAGCCTGACAAAGTTAATCCGGGTAATCCTAATTCCGCCAGAAGTTTCTCTTACCATTATAACGCTGTAAAAGTTGGCTACAATCAACTTAAACCTTGGATGCTCTATTGGGTAGAGGTGGAATATCTGCAAGAGAATGGTGGAACACGTATTCAGGATCTGCTGGTTGATGGGCACATCCTTCATCCGGCAATTGAAATACCTGTAGGAGATTTCAGCACAAGAACTATTCCCATTCCCTCTGAGGCCTATGCCGACGGACGTATGGAACTTCATTTTAATCGAATTGCCGGTCCCAATGCAGTCGTTTCCGAAGTACGGCTATATGAAGCTCGACCGATCAAAATCTCTGGTCCTGAAATGGTAAAGTCTCAGCAATTGTCAAACGATCAGATTGGTCGTGCCATTAAGGTGGATCAAGAGATCGTAATTGATGGTTATATAGAAGATTGGCACCTTTTGTATCCACACATGGCACGTGAAATTGATCCGGATCCCAAAAAATTTGGCCGTTTTTTAGATGCTAAACCAATACAAGATCTAGTTACGCTCTACACCCAATGGAACGAAGAAAATTTTTATATTGCTGCTACTATCAACCATGCCGATCTTAAAAGTACGGATCGCGATGTCATTCATATCTTTTGCGATTCTACCAGAAAAGCTTCAACTGGCATGTACAAAACAAGTGACCACCATTTCGTTTTGACAATCTACGGATCGGACACAAATCAACTTTTCGTTCATCCCACCCAGATTCACCACCACATGGATGCCATCCCTAAGAATATTAACTTCCATAAATATATCGACGCCAAAATCATGCCGACAGACAAGGGATATAACCTAGAAGTATGTCTTCCAAAAGATCTGGTTCTTCAGAATTATATTCCCGACATTGGCAAATCGATTGGATTCAATTACATCTATTCTGTGGGAGATCGTAGTTTTGCTTATGCATCTGGTGATGTAAACGCTTCACCCAGTGATTGGAATGTAATTGAACTGGTCAGCCAAATTAGCGGTCGGGTTGTGTTTATGGATGAACGGTTGCTAATGCCCATATTCACTTTTACAGCGGGTGATGTAATTAGCTTATGTGTGTGGGATGCAGATAGTAACACCGACCGCGCAGAGTCGGAGTCAATTCAAGCCGCATTAACGAATACCACTACTAGCCAAACCATGCGTCTTGCATTATATGAGACTGATTTTACTACCCTAATTGATGATGTTAGGGGTAATAGATCTGAAAATAGTTCTCTGTTCACCACTCGGGTTGTAACAGTCTTTGAAAAAGAGCGAGATACTTCCGATGCAGAAGGTAGTTCGTTGGATATATTAAAAGTACGTGGAAATGACGAAATTCTATTGACTTACATTGATCCCTATTTCAGTCGTGACGAACGAAACAAGCTGGTTGAAGCAACAGTGGTTGCAACCAGCGGGAACGACGGTAAAATCTTCATTAATAATGTCGAACGACCGGCTAAGATGATTGAACTGGGTTCGAAACTTCATATTATTGTTCAAGATGCCGACGTGTCAAAAAGTAGCGAGATCGAGGTGGAGCTCGCAGTAATCGGAACTGATGAAAGTGAATCACTTAAACTTTTGTTTGATTCAGAAAATAACTATCATTCTGGACAGTTCACAACTGTCTACAGTGAAACTTCTGATCCAAATGACATGATACTTCAAGCAGTTGGGATGCAGACGATTAGTGCCATGTATGTGGATCAACTGCGAGAAACAGGTGAAGCCAATGTAACAATTCAAACTCAAAAAACGGTAAAAATTGGCGATACCGCACAATTAAATATCAACGGAAGACTGATACCCGGAGACATGCTTTTCAAAGCAGGAACTCCACTACAAATTGAACTCCAAGATACGGATCTCAATCAAGATTTAACGCAAAAAGAAATCATTGATGTCATAATTGAAGGGGATCAATTACAGGATCAATATAGACTGGCTTTGACTGAAACCGATGCTGATAGCAGTATTTTTATCGCCTCTGTCGAAACGACATATGCAATAAAAGCTGACACTAAAAACAATAAACTCGAAGTAGTCGGTGGTGAAAAAGTTACGGTTGGTTACGTCGATCAAATTCGGGGTTCCGGAGAGACTGGAGTCTTGATTTCGAGAGTCGCTCAGGCCGTGACTGGCTATGATGGGATCATTGGGATTGTACAATCAAATCAGGTGACTGATCTGGAGAATTTCAACGCTGGAAACATGCTTCACTTGCGTCTTCGTGATAAGGACATCGTTCAGGATGTTATTGCGATTGCTCTTAGTGGTAATATGCTAAACGATCGGGAGAAGTTAGTGTTGTTCTCGACGTCTGCCGAAGGGAACTTTTCCGGTTCTATTCCTACGCTATATAGCACCGAAGCGCAAATTGATGATGGAGTAATTCAGGTAAAAGGGGCAGAAAAAATTCAGGCTGTCTATCTTGATGGTTTGAGGGCAACTGGTGAAACAAATATCGAGATTGTTGATACCTGTGAAACAAACGTTGGGACGACTGGAAATATTCATGTTTATAATGAATCAGGTTTTAATCCAGATTCCATGTTGAATTCTCCAATAAACCGTTTTCGTGCGAGTGACACGCTGATCCTTGAAATCAAAGATGCAGATCTGGATACAACAAACGTAGTGGCTCAGGTATTCGAAACCGATCTTACCGAAAATACGGTTCGTGATAGGATAAGGATAACGATGTGGGGGGTTTTTGGAAACGCAGGTGTCTTTCGCGGTCGACTAAAAACTGATTACGGCTCGAACCCAATTGTGAATGATGGTGTCCTGCAGGTTCAAGGCGGTGACATTGTCACCTTTGTGTATACTGATGCCTTACAGGATACCGGCGCAACACAGGTAAAAATTCGTGTTGATCTGATGGTAGCGGTGGGAGAAACCGGTGATATTGAAATTTATACTGTCGAATCACTTCGTTTAATCAGCAATTTCTCTGTTGGTATCGGAAGTTTCAATAATAGCGAACAACTGTTGGTTCGGTTAACTGATAAAGATTTAGATCTCTTTCCTGAAAAAATTGAGTCAACAAAAGTAACTGTTCGTGGAAATGTACTGGGAAACGAGAAGGTTATTAGTCTGCACGAAACAAACAAAAATTCCGGTATCTTTGCAGGAACCTTCACAACTAGTAATCAGGCAAATGCCGATCCAATTGGATTGGTGCTTACTGATAAGGAAGTGATTGCTATAAGCTATTTGGACGCACTCACAGCAACTGGTGAAACCGGAATAATGACAAAGGTGCAGGCTATTGTGCTCAGCGGTAATGAAGGCATTCTAAAGATTACCGATGAAAATGAAAGTGAAGTCGGCAGTTTTATGGCTGGAGATCTGCTTTACTTCTGGCTTGAAGATCTTCTTCTCAGTACTGTCGTTGACGCAAGTGAAGTGACGATCACTATTTATGGGAACCGAACACAAGATCAGGTTGATGTAGTACTAGAAAAGAAGCCGAACCAAAACGGCGTATTTTGGGGGGTCGTTCCAACCCGCTATGGAAGAACAGCAGTCGCAGATGACACACTTGACGTCCAAGGAGAAGAAGCAGTAACTGCCATCTATTCGCCTCAATTTAGTGCCATCAACGCAACAACTGTCGAGGATATTACCTACGCTAATAAAGGGATCCGTGGCAATTTAACTGTCACCCGTAAAGACGGTTCAGTGCTTCGGAATTTTAATATTGGCGCCACACTTTATTTCCGCTTGGAAGATCAGGATCTCAATGTTGACCCTTCTATAACTGAATCAGCCAATTTGCGAGTACGGGTCAATGAAATGGAAACAGGTAGTCATATTGTGCTTCTGGAAGAGAGTAAAAATTCCCGGATATTTCGTGGATCAATTCAAACAGCATATGGACGAGATATCAATGAATCCAATGAGCTTGGATTGACCGGTGGGGAAATGATTGCCATGATTTACGATGATCGTTTAATTGAGACTGGTGAAACAAATGTTGAGATAACAACCATGTGCCGATCGAATTTGATTGCTTGGGCAGCAAGAACCAATAAACCCGTCGTCATTGATGGTCTTGATGATCAATGGCCACTCGAAAAGGCAATCGTGACTCCAAAAAATGAAGGTCTATTGTGGCTACAATGGGATCAAGACTCACTATACTTTCTAGCACAAATTTATGACAATCAAGTTGAAGTGGGTGATCCAATTCGATACTATCAAGGTTCTGATGCACTTGAACTCCATATTGACCTCCACCCGATACATGAACACAGGCCTGATTACCTCGACAGCCAAGGTGATTCGGATCGGTTCATTTTTTGGGTTTGTCCGAAGGGCGGCGGCTTTAATGGTAGCCGGCCATATTTCGGACAGTCTGCACCCAGACTGGTTCCGAATTATGAAGCTAAGGGATTACAAATAGCCGTGACTGAGCAGGAAAATTATTATATGATCGAGGCACGCCTCCCTTTCTATCCTATACTTAAAGGATTTGATCCCATAAAAATGAAACGAAACAATAAGCTGGGTTTTAATTTCATCATTCACCGGTCAGATGAACGATCGGTTTATTGGGCCGAACAAATGCCCAATACTGAGTCAGTTCCTCCCAGTAGTCTCGGCCTGCTAATTCTTGAGGATGTTGGGAACTTCAAGGTATTAGCAGGAAACTAGTTCCTTGCTATTCTGTCATGTTGATTTAAAATTTATATCAGGATTAATAGTTGAATTACCCATTGCTGGAAATCATTGGATTAAGCACCGTTTTTAACACTGATGACGGCGTGATTCGCGCGGTCGATGACGTTAGTTTTTCAATTAACCGAGGGCAAACTCTTGGCATTGTGGGCGAAAGTGGTTGTGGGAAAAGCGTCACTGGCCTTTCCATTCTACACCTCCAATCACCTGGCCATATTGAAAAAGGGCAGATCTGTTATTACAAAAACGATGAGGATCTGCCGATTGATATAACTCAACTGGCACCAAAAAGTGAAGAAATGCGCTCCATCCGTGGCAATGATATTGCTATGATTTTTCAGGAACCGATGACTTCTCTGAATCCTGTTTATACGATAGGGAATCAAATATCTGAGGCCGTTATCCTTCACCAACAGGTTAGTAAAAAGGAAGCCCGTGATCGGTCTATTGAAATGTTAGAAAGAGTTGGAATTCCGGCGCCACATATGCGTGTAGATGATTATCCTCACCAACTCTCTGGTGGTATGCGTCAACGGGTGATGATCGCCATGGCGCTTTCCTGCAATCCTTCGCTCTTAATTGCGGATGAACCAACAACTGCATTGGATGTGACAATTCAGGCTCAAGTTCTTGATCTCATGCGAGAATTGCAAGAGGAGATGGGCATGGCAATCATCATGATCACGCATGATCTGGGTGTGATTGCCGAAATTACCGATGAGATCGTTGTTATGTATGCTGGTCGTGTTGTTGAAAGAGGAAACCTGAACCAGATTTTTTACCATCCCCTTCATCCATATACGCGTGGTTTACTGGCATCAATTCCGGTACTTGGTACCGACTCGCATAAACAATTGCATTCGATTTCAGGATCTGTACCCCGTCCGTTGGCAATGCCACCGGGTTGTGCGTTTGCTCCGCGTTGTACAGACCGGTTTGAACGGTGTGATGAAATGCCTGAGCTAAAAGCGGTCGGTGAAAACAATTCTGTTCGTTGCTGGCTCCATGAAGCCAGTTAAAGTGTATGTGAAATTAAAGCATGAGAAAAATTCTTCAAGTTAAAAACCTAAAGAAATACTTTCCAATTCGACGTGGCATATTGCAAAAGCAGGCTGGCTATGTAAAAGCGGTAGATGGCGTGAGTTTTGATGTGCACCGTGGCGAAACCCTTGGATTGGTTGGAGAAAGCGGCTGTGGGAAAACCACAGCTGGTCGCTGCTTGATGCGGCTAATAGAGCCAACTGATGGCGAGGTTTTGTTTGGTGAGGAGCAGATTGATTTCTGCCAACTGACTCAGGCCGAATTGAAGCCGTATAGACGCAGAATACAGATGATTTTTCAAGATCCATATTCGTCTCTTAATCCACGGATGACTGTTGGTGACATCGTTGCTGAGCCCCTCTATGTTAATCAAGTTTCAAATAGGTCCGAAACAGAAGACCGAGTTGTTAACTTGCTTGAATCAGTCGGGTTACAGAAAGATGATATGCGTCGTTATCCACACGCTTTCAGCGGAGGACAGCGACAGAGGATTGGAATTGCACGGGCATTAGCATTACGACCAGAACTGATTATTGCGGATGAACCAGTTTCGTCACTGGATGTTTCGATCCAAGCTCAGATTCTCAACTTGCTGGAGGAACTGAAGGAGGAATTTCAGCTTTCTTATATCTTCATCGCCCATGATTTGAGTGTTGTAGAGCATATCAGTGACCGTATTGCTGTCATGTACCTTGGTCGGATTGTGGAAACTAATCTTGCACACGAAGTTTACCATCATCCGAAACATCCATATACCGAAGCGCTGATATCGGCTGTTCCAATGCCGGATCCAGAGATACAACGGGGACGAAAAAGAATTAGACTTGAAGGAGATGTTCCAGATCCATCTAATCCCCCATTGGGATGTCATTTCCATCCGCGATGTGGCTATGCGACGGATATATGTTCGCGAGAGGAACTGCGACTTGAAACGACCACATCAGGATCAGAGGTAGCGTGTCATCTACATGATGAATTGTCTCTTCAAGGTATCTAGCAAGTTAGATGCAACTGATCACCAACGTTAAATTAATCTCCCTCTATCCAATTATTTCACGATCTCATGATATGAGGCTAATAACTCCTTTGTGAGAAATTTACCGATCTTACAAGAATTGTCAGCTAACGCGGCCGAACAAGTCTCCGTTTGGATCATGATTTTCAACCTGTTTCTGTCCGCAGTTCTGTCGTTAGTTTTAGGTTGGGTTTATGCCAAATACGGATCAGCACTCTCCAACCGAAAACAATTCGCTCGAAATTTTTTGCCGATTACAATGACAACAATGTTTATCATTACAATTATAAAATCATCACTCGTACTTTCGCTAGGCTTAATTGGCGCACTTTCAATCATTAGGTTCCGAACAGCAATCAAAGAACCAGAAGAACTTTCATATCTGTTTCTCACTATTGCAATTGGGATGGGTATTGGAGCAAATCAAGCTATCATCACAATTGTTACATTACTAACAATTATTGCGATAATCTGGCTGAGAAATATAAATCAAAATAATATGGAAAATGGCCAAAACCTATATCTTACAATTTCAAGTCCAACTCAGGATGGAAACGAACTTAATGTTATCATCAAAGTGCTTCAGAAGCATTGTACGGATGTTAATTTAAAGAGATTTGACGAAAACTCGAATTTATTGGAAGCATCATTTCTGGTTGGTTTTGAGAATTATTCACAACTAGAGATGAGTAAATCTGAGTTGCAGGGGCTTAATGATTCAATGCGCATCTCATTTATAGACAATAGCTAACGCCATCTGCTGGCGCTCATCTATGGAGACATATTAGTTGGAAATCAAAAATTCCGATGGGCAGCACTGGATTTCATTAAAGGGCAAAAAAAATTGGCTTCTCAAGAATGCCCGATCTTGGAAACTATCGTTCTACCTGTTTATAGGTTCTCTATTCATGGTATACAGCTTACTAATATTCATTTATGGAGGTCATTGCTATAGTGAATTCGAGGATAACATAAAATCGGTTCGCGATTCGTTTGCAATTTTTGTCTCTGTCAGTTTCTCGCGAATACGACAAACGAAAAAAGCAGATCAGATTCGAATAGATATCAAGCCTAAAAACTTTCGCAGCCTGTCTCTTCAAAGAGAACGTGCTTTGAGAAAAGATAAATTGTTTGTTACGAAAGCCGACTATGTTCCAGCGATGATACAACATGGAGATGAGGCAATAAAGGTCAAACTTCGCCTAAAAGGCGACCACATAGATCATCTTCAAGGTAAAAAATGGTCATTCCGAATCATTGTTAAAGGAAATAACACTATTTTGGGAATGAAAAGGTTTTCCATACATCATCCCAAAACACGGAATTATCTTAATGAATGGCTTTTCCATCAAACATTGAGAAGAGAAGGTCTTCTGGGGTTGCGTTATCAGTTTATTAGAGTTGTCTTGAACCAAGAGGATCTAGGCATTTATGCCTTAGAAGAACATTTTGACGAATATCTTTTAGGTCATAACCAGTTACATGACGGACCAATCGTCAGATTCAATGAAGAATTTTTCTGGAAAGAAATAGCACAAAAAAGTGCATTTAATCAAGCTAAGATGAGCAGCGGGTCTTACCTCTCAAGTGGTATCGATACATTTCAAACAACGAAGTGGATTTCGAAACCAAGTAATCACAAACAGTATCTCAAAGCAGTGCATCTACTGGAGTTATTTCGTCGGGGACAATTAAAGACCAGTCAGGTTTTCGATGTTGAGAAACTGGCTAAATTCTTTGCTCTTACCGATCTAATGGGAGCTGAACACGGTTCACGTTGGCATAATGCAAGATTCTATTATAATCCTATAACCTCGAAATTACAGCCTATTGGGTTTGATGGAAATGCAGGTCAACCTGTTAGGTCATTGTGTGCCACAATTAACGGAAATTACCTTGGAAACCATGCGTCACAAATTGGACATAGCTATTATGCAAGGGTTTTTTACGATGAAACATTCTTTCGTCGATATGTCAAAGCGCTAAATCGGATTTCAGAACCTGCTTATCTCGATAATCTGTTCGCGTCTTTAGATGTAAATCTCGCTATTAATCTTAATATTCTTAAAAGTGAATTTTTTCGGCCTCATTTTTCGAAAAAGGTGTATAGAGAGAACCAAGAATACATTAAAGCAATTCTAAATCCTGTCAAGGGACTGCATGCCTATCAATATAGGGTAGATGAAAATGAAATTGAGCTTCAGGTAGCAAGCATCCAGCCCCTGCCAATTGAGGTCGATAGCGTTTCATACAAGGACTCAGTTACATTTCAAGCTAATGGGAAGATCATTCTTCCCGCCAAAGTGCCGAGGAAACTCACAAATTATCAGAACATCAAATTTGGGATTCCGGCAGATTTTGCGTGGGATGATAGTATGAGATCTAATCTAAAAATTAATTACCGGATTTTGGGAACGGATCAGACAAGGTCCGAAACTGTCTTTCCCTGGTCTTACATGCGGAATGATTTCGCAAAGCATGATTTTATCCGGCAATCATCTAATATCCATGCATTTGATTTCTTGAAAATCAACGAAGAATTAAAGCAAATTTCTATTCAAAGGGGAACATGGACGATTGATCAAGACCTGATAGTGCCGGAGGACTATCATCTAGTTTGTCCGTCAGGTGTAAAGATCAATTTAATCGATTCTGCTACGATCCTTTCTTACTCTTCGATCTATTTTATCGGTAACGAAGAGGAACCGATTGTCATTTCGTCTGACAACTCGTCGGGACAGGGTTTAACGGTTATGAGCTCTTCAGAGCAGTCGGTACTAAAGTTCGTCAAGTTTCACAATTTGGCAGCCTCTGCAAAAAATGGTTGGGAGTTGACAGGAGCAATTACATTTTATGAATCACCAGTTCAGATTGCCAACTGTCAGTTCATTGGCTCAAGATCTGAGGACAGTCTCCATATTATGAGATCGGAATTCATGATTAGAAATACGGTTTTTAGCCATTCATTTTCTGATGCGCTTGATATCGATTTCTGTGAAGGTGAGGTCATGGAATCATCTTTTTTACATTGCGGGAATGATGCTATTGATGTGTCTGGCAGTATAGTTCAGGTCAAAGATGTTACAATCGATGGATGTGGCGATAAAGGACTTAGTGCTGGAGAGAACAGTGAAATGCTTGTTCATCGAGTGGATATTAAAAATGCCAAGATCGGTTTGGCAAGTAAAGACCTATCTCAAGTGAGCGTTGATCAACTCAAGATAGATAATTCCCACTATGGTTTGGTAGCCTTTCAAAAAAAACCGGAATTTAGCGGTGGACTGATAATGGCAACACACCTTGAGATGAAAAATATAAAGACATTGTACCTTGTTGAAGAAAAGTCGGCTATAGTTATCAATCAGAAGAAAATAAACACATACCAAGAAGATGTCAAAAAGATATTGTACGGTGTTAAAGATGAGAAGAGCATGTTGTGATCTTTGGTTAATTTTTTGCCGTTTTCCTTCTGCTTTCCACTCATCATTAATTTGTAGAAAAGAGATTCGATCTATGCCAGTTAATTTCTCAAAATATAAATCAACTGACTGGATATCTAGGTATGTTTTTTGCTCGTCGTCGATATCGTTTTTTCTATAAAGATCTGCTGACAAATGTCACCCAATGTAGTTACCCTAGGTTCTGGATTTTCGTGGCAATTGACTTTCCACTCTTCCCACCCTATCTGTTTTGAGTAATAGATGTAAGGCAAAAAGCAACATGATAGAACTGTTTGATATCAAAACTTGGCGTTACGAACGGAAGTTCGCTGTGTCTAAATTGTCACAACAGGAGATAGAACTAATTGTTAGATTTCATCCAGCAATGTTTTCCGAAATACATCATCCACGTTGGGTAAACAATATTTACCTTGACAGCTTTGGAATGCGAAACTACCGTGACAGCGTCGAAGGTTTAAGAAATCGGATAAAAATTCGGATTCGCTGGTATGGTCGTTTTTTTAGGTCTGTGAAAGAACCCATGTTAGAATTTAAGTTTAAGAAAGGATTCCTCGGTGCAAAAAAATTGTTTCCGTTATCCTCATTTTTGATTAACCAACAAATTGGGGTGGGAGGTATAAACGGTTTGATCAGAAATTCAGATCTTCCGGATTCGATAAAAGCATATGTCTCTTCTTTGAACCCCCATCTGCTGAATCGTTATCTCCGAAAATACTATAGATCATGGGATGGGCACTATCGTATCACTATCGATTCAGGTATGGAATGCAACACAGTAAACTCACATTCCCAAACTCTTTTTCAACAGGATTCAGATAAAATCAGCACCGTTCTTGAACTGAAATACGATTTCAGTAAGGATGCGGGCGCAGATGCAATTACTAACCATTTTCCGTTCAGGATGACCAGGAATTCAAAATATGTCAATGGAATCGAGAGAACACTAACCTGATATGAAATTGATCAAAACAATCAGATATATTTTTCTGAGTAGCATTATTTTTATTTTTGGTTGCTCAGACCAAACGGCGAGGAAGCAGGATCTATCAGCTTATCCAAACGGTTTAGAGGCCAGAGAAGCGCCGATGCTGACTAGAATGGTGGAGGAAGGAAAACTGCCATCACTTGCAGAACGGATTCCTGAAAACCCACTGGTTGCGAAAACTGACTTTGACGGCTACGAGCAACCTGGGATCTACGGTGGTACCTGGCACAGGTTCCACAATCATCCCGAACTTGGATCTTGGAAAATGATTGGTGGGTACGCTCCGTTGATTCGCTGGAAGTTCGATTGTTCAGGTTTGGAACCTGGTACAGCAGAAGCTTGGGAATTTAACCAAGATGGTTCCGTATTAACCATACATTTGCGTCGAGGAATAAGGTGGTCAGATGGTCACCCTTTTACCTCCGAATCATTTGCTTTCTTCTATCAACTTTGTTTGGATACACGTCACAGTTATGAGCCACCAGTTTGGTGTCTTGTCGACGGCGAACCGATGGAGATTGAAACGCCAGATGATTATACTATTGTTATGAAATTTGCCGGACCAAACTGGTTGGTACCGCTATGGTTGGGAACTGGATTTTGGCATTCCGAAAAATACAACATTCCCAGGCATTACATGATTGAATTCCATCCAGATTATTCCGAATACAAAAACTTCAAGCAGTTCCAAATGCGAGATTTGAACCATCAGAATCCAAAGCGGCCGACGTTATGGCCATGGAGGATGATTGAGAACGCAAAAGGTGGATACCGAGTCGAATTTGAGCGAAATCCATATTATTATGCGGTCGATTCACTAGGACGACAACTGCCATACATTGATAGGGTCAAAACCAGTCTTGTGCCGGACCCTCAGGTTCGGGTCTTAAAAATCCTTGCTGGTGAGATTGACTGTCAGTTTAGAGGAGCAGAGATAAGAGACTTGGCCTTGTACATAGAAGGCCAAGAACGTGGGGACTATAAAGTCTTAAGGTGGGAAACCACTGCTGGAGCACAACCAGCGATCTTACTCAATTGGACCGATCCAGATCCGGTACTACGTAAACTGATGCGGGATCAACGTTTCCGTAAAGCTCTAGCGCTAGGTATTGATCGGAACAAGTGCAATCAAATCGCTTGGCGTGGTCTGTTGCAAGCACAAGCAGCAACGGTAAGTCAGGAGGGTTGGCACTTTACTGATGCAATGGGACAGGAACTTTTCGAAAGATGGAAGAAAGCAGACGCAGATTTCAATATTGAAGAAGCAAACAATTTGTTGAACGAAATGGGATTAACGAAGCGAGATAAAGATGGGGTTCGACTCCGACCTGATGGTAAAAAGCTTACTATAGTCATCGATATGCCAAGCTCAAAGCAGAGCAGTCAGGAAAATGATATTGGTTTAATTATTGCTGAAGATTGGAGGAAGTTGGGAATTGAGATTGTTATTAACACACCTCCTGGATCCGAACTCAGTCTAAGACGCAACCTCGGGGAATTTACAGTTAGCATGCACGGCGAGGCTGAAATGGATTTGTTTACCTATCCTGATTGGGTTTTCCCTACTCTGTCTAAGTATTGGCACCCAAGGGTTGGCAAATGGTATGAAACTGGTGGAAAAGAGGGGGAACCACCGACAGGCCCTCTTAAAAAGCTACTTGATCTTTACGATACAATCAAGAAGGAAAGTGATTTGCAGAAAAGGCATCAATATGTTCGGGATGCGGTTCAGATTCATATCGATGAAGGCCCGTTTCACCTTGGTACAGCAGGTCGATCCCCTCAGCTCGTGATTTCCAAGAATCAGTTCCATAACGTTCCGAGTACAGGTATTTTGGGACCATGGGCAATTAGTGGACCGGCAACAAGTTATCCAGAACAATATTTTATTAAGGAAGAGCGTCCATGACAGCATATATCATACGTCGTATCCTGCTCGCTGTCCCAACTCTTATCGCAATTTCAATTATAGGTTTTATTATTATTCAGCTACCTAAGGGGGATTATCTTGATCGGAAAATACAGGAACTTGAGGAGCAATACGGTGATAGTAGCTCGATGGAAATGGCTGAGGAATTGCGAAAACGCTACAGGCTTGATAAGCCAATGGTCATCCGATATTTTGTGTGGGTTACTGGATTTATTCGAGGTAAATTTGGTCAATCCTTTGAATATGAAGTCGAAGTTAGTGAACTGGTTTGGGATCGTTTGCTACTGACACTTCTGATTTCTGTTACCGCATTAATTTTAACCTATATTATCGCTATCCCACTAGGAATTTATTCAGCAACTCATCAGTATAAATTTTCGGATAATTTCTTGACTTTACTGAGTTTTATTGGCATGTCGCTACCTGCCTTTCTTGTTGCGCTAGCCCTGATGGTGTTTGTGTTTGAGGTTTTTGAAATCCCGTTGTTCGGGTTGTTCTCGTCTTATTACGAAGGTGCACCCTGGACGACAGGGAAATTAGTGGATTTACTGAATCACCTTTGGCTTCCTGTCATTGTCGTTGGTTTGAACGGTACAGCTGGATTAATGCGCATCATGCGTGGAAATTTGCTTGATGTACTAGGACAACCATTTGTACGTACTGCACGAGCAAAGGGACTCAAAGAAACCATCGTGGTTATTAAACATGCATCGCGTTTGGCCATAAATCCATTGATCAGTATTTTGGGTATGAGTCTTCCAGCCATACTGTCCGGAGAAGCAATTGTCTCAATAGTGCTTGGTCTACCAACAGTTGGATCGTTACTATTTCGTAGCCTTCTGGTCGAGGATGTTTATCTGGCAGGAACATTACTTATGTTGCAAAGCATACTTCTGGTCATTGGTAATCTTTTGGCTGATATTGCGCTGGCATGGGTAGATCCGAGAATACGCCATGAATGATAAAAAAAACAGAGAAAAACAAAATAATATAGACAACGAAACTTTGTCTGACGATTATAGCGCGGAGTCTAGCGAACTAGCGAGTCTCAGTTACCGTCAACTGATCTGGCGACGTTTCCGAAAGAACCGCATGGGAATCATCTCTGCCGCTATCCTGATTTCCTTCTATATTATTTCTATTTTTGCCGATTTTTTTGCCCCCTACCACTATAACGATATTAAAATGCATTTTCGCCATGTCCCTCCGCAAAAAATTCGATTTTCAACAGAATATGGCTTACATGTGTATGACCTTAAGTCGGTGAGAAATCCGGAAACGCTGGAATTAGAGTTTACACCTGATTCCAATCAACCTTATCCTATCCGCTTTTTCTACCAAGATCAGAAGGGTAGACGACACCTGGTTGGATCTGCTGGTCCTATGTTTGTGTTGGGAACAGATCGTATGGGACGCGATTTGTTGTCGAGGATAATATATGGTGGTCGCGTTTCAATGACAGTTGGATTAGTTGGTGTCATCATCAGCTTAATCTTAGGTTCGGTTCTAGGAACTGTCTCAGGTTATTTCGGTGGAAGAGTGGATATCTTTATACAACGTTTAATTGAAGTATTATTAGCTTTTCCCACTATTCCGCTTTGGATGGCACTTGGTGCGGCATTACCGCCAGGTTTGCATCCCATTGTAGTATTCTTCGGCATCACCGTTATTCTGGCTTTAGTTGGATGGGGGAATTTGGCCAGACAGGTTCGTGGAAAAGTTCTAGCTTATCGTGAACAGGAATTTGTCATGGCCGCACGAGCGGCAGGCGGGAACCACTGGCATATTATCACTCGTCACTTACTGCCGGGATCTTATAGTCATATTATAGTCATTGCAACACTTTCGATTCCTGGTATGATTATTGGCGAAACCACACTGAGTTTTCTTGGTCTAGGAATCCGTCCTCCGATGACGAGTTGGGGCGTTCTGCTTGAAGAAGCTCAGCGTGTAACAGTATTACTCCATTATCCATGGTTGATTTTCCCCGCTATCCCAGTTTTATCTGTTGTGATTTCATTTAATTTTCTGGGTGACGCGCTTCGAGATGCGACCGATCCCTACTCAGATTAACAACCTGATGCATATGTTGCTTGGTTTTCTGAAAATTACTGAGGATCTTAGGAGATTATGAACCAGAGTATAGAAGTTCGTACAGAAGGTTTGAGAAAACAATTTGGTGATGTGCATGCAGTCAAGGATGTAAATCTACATATTGCTAAAGGTGAATTCTACACTTTCCTTGGACCGAGTGGTTGCGGGAAAACAACGTTACTGCGCATACTCGCCGGCTTTACGTCAGCCGATAGTGGATCAATATATTTTGACGATCAGTTCGTGAATGACATACCACCTTGGAAACGGAACGTAGGGATGGTTTTTCAAAACTATGCTTTGTGGCCACATATGAATGTTTTTGAAAATATTGCTTTTGGGTTGCGTGAACGGAAAATAGTCAAATCTGAAATTCAGGATCGAGTTGAACGATCCCTGCAGATGGTGAATCTGGAGGGGCTTGATAAACGTCGTCCCTCTCAGCTCTCTGGTGGTCAGCAGCAGCGTGTCGCCTTGGCGCGGACACTTGTTACCGAACCAGGCTTGTTGCTTTTAGATGAGCCGTTATCAAATCTTGATGCTAAGTTACGTATTCAGATGAGAGAGGAGTTGCTCCGCTTGCAACGCGAACTTGGAATAACAACAATCTACGTCACACATGATCAAGAAGAAGCACTTATTACTTCCACACGTATTGCCGTAATGTCAGAAGGAAAGATAATTCAAGAAGGTACGCCTAAAGAAATTTATGAGTTACCCTACACGAAATCTGTGGCTGATTTCGTTGGAACTTCCAACTTGTTTTCAGCGGAGATAATTGATATCAATGAGGACATGTTAATACTGTCGTCTGACGAAATACAAGACCTTCAAGCCGTGTGGCAAAACTCTCTCAGCCAACCACCATCGATCGGAAGTCCAATCGAATTCAATATCAGACCCGAGTTAATTAGATTTTCGAAAGGGGGCATAACAACAAACCGGATTTCGGGAAAGGTTGAATCAACTGCTTATCTTGGATCACAGATCCAATATATGATTGCGATAAACGAAAACAAGATCGTCAGAGTAAACACCTTAAATTCGAGAAAAGGCAAGTTTTGTGGGCTAGGAGAAGCAGTCGAACTAACATTCTCGCCCCATGACATTACACTGTTGCACAGTTGAAAATCGATTATAGCCAGTTGCGCGTATCCGAAACCTTGTATTAGTATTTCTATACTTACTGAATTGGCTTGGGATGTTTACAGTATCATTATTTTATATTGAAAGAGAAAACATTCTTAAAAAAACAGTCAGTGGAAGGACCTTTAGCATGAGATCTTCACTTGGTACTGGTGGTGCCGTTTTACTGAATAGTCGGCTATTGATGGTTCACCATGCCTATGACCCAAAAGTTTGGCGAATACCCGGTGGCTACGTCAAACTTGAGGAGGCCGCTCATGATGCTTGTATTCGAGAGGTTTTTGAGGAAACCGTAGATCTGGGCCAAAATGGATGGATTGTTGGGCGTACGACACCGAGTTAATAAAAAAAGATAATTCAACCTACCTGATTTTTCAACTGATACCAATCGATTTTCATGATCCGGTTCCTGATCAGCGTGAAATTGATGATGCAAGATACTTCTCACTGTCGGAAATTGAAGAACTTTCCAAGGATCAAATGCCCGAGCTTAATCGGCTGGGTGGCACGTAGACTACTGAGCGGGGTGTCACCAGCATTGCTTTCTAATCTTGGAGATATCAACTACACAGACCAACCCTACAATCTTTATCTTCCCAATTGATTGTTCTCTCACAATTTCACCATTGCCCAAATTAACCGTTGGCAGATTGTCAGACCCACCAATATACTCATAATAAAAAAACAATACAGCGATTCGTTCAGGTATTGCGAAAAATAATGAATACATCAGAATCGCTTCTGCTCCCCCGATCAATCCATCAGGCATAATTACCGTTGTGTCCTCTCTGCGTGTGTTTGATCCCAGTGTCCGCTCCTCCAAAATTGCTGATAGGTACATCTATAAAGACGCATTGACGTAGAAAGTGGGGATCATCAAGGTCAAATAAAAGTATCGTTCCATAGTTGGTAATAACAACCAGACTGATGGGAATAGCTGCATAGATGATAAAGTCAGATAAGGTATCAAGATATCCGCCCAGATCGGTCTGGCGTTGGTGAGCTCGGGCAATGGCGCCATCCAATCCATCGAAAAACCAGTTTAGGATCCAGAATATTAAGGCGACAAGGTAGGGCTTTTTCGGGATAAAAAACGACAGTCAGGCCCCCCAGTATCAAACTGAACGTAGTAACCAGATTTGGTGGAATATTCAACATTTCTGCCGACCGAAGCAAGTAGCCGATCTTTTATCTGTCGGAGTAAAGCATCAAACATAATATCTCTCACATCGTTTTGCTTTTGTACAATAGGTTTTGTTCTGTATAATATTGTGTTGTTTCCATTTAATGCAATACTTAGAATTTTTCAGGAGAATTTTCATGCGTCAATTGTCATTTTTGGGTTTTATACTTTCTCTAACTGTTTTTGGGACAGTGGCTAAATCAGAAATCTCTTCGCAAGCACAGTTGGGACGTGAGCTATTTCATGATCCCTCTTTCGGGGGAACCATAGATTCAAATAAAGCTAGCGGTATGTCGTGCGCAACTTGTCACGCAGATTTTGACGAGGGAAAAGAACCCGATGGACAAATCCGTACAGGACACAGTATTATTGGCGTGCGGGATCGAGGGAAATCTCAATGGGCAAAGGTTACGTCTGCTATATTTGAAAGAGCCGCCGGCGGTGCGGGATTCTGCTATCAGCGTTTTCTACAAAGGATTCCGGAAAGAAAAATCGATCCCTCCGCCATACCTGAAGATCAAGCCGAAGCCCTAATGGCATATTTCGATTATGTGTCAATTGGCAAGAAGTCACCAAAGGTGAAATTGCAAGGTCTTAGCAAGGACGCATCAAAAATAGCCGCCGACCAAATCCTCAAAATTAATGGCAATGCGAAAAATGGATGGAAGATTTATGCTAAAGCTTGTGCAAGCTGCCACGCCAAGCCGAAAAGAGGCGGTATCGGTCCTCAAATGGTCAAATCTCGCCCGCCTGCTAACTTGCAGAAACGATTACACAAGATTGCATCTTATGTTCGAGCGGGTGGATTTACGATGCCAGCTATGGGTGTAGAAAAGCTATCTGATCAAGCCATGGCAGACATTCTTGCTTTTTTTAGTAACCTAAATAAAAGGAAATGACCCTTAATCGTGCTATTGATTTTTTTCTTGAATCAGGCATATACTCATATTTGCTGTCTTACAGAAGTAACTCTTTTTATTTCCCGTGCCTTTCAATAGGGAAATCAGGAGTGATTTTCGTTGCCTCAAAAGTTTGATACGACCACACAGATCATTTCTAACGAGCAGATCGCAACCAACCACTTTCTGCTACGCTGCATATGTCCGAAGATTGCAGCTAAGTCGAAACCGGGGCAATTCATCCATGTTTTAATTGATGAAGGATCGAACTTGCTATTGCGACGTCCATTCACAATTTACAGTATTGAAGGCGATGAGATTTCTATGCTTTACCAAATTATCGGAAAAGGCACTGAAATCTTATCAACTTGCCAACAGAATCAGCAGATCAATGTCCTAGGTCCGCTAGGAAACTGCTTTGATCTTTCGGTTAAACCCGATCCGGCAATCGTTGTCGGTGGCGGTGCGGGGATTGCTTCTCTAATGCTACTGGCAACTGCGCTTCGACTAAGTGATGTTAGACTAATTGCCATGGTTGGTGCGATGAGTAGCGATCGCCTCTTGAGTGTTAAGGATCTAGAAGAAATAGGTGCTGAAACACATATTACAACAGACGACGGCAGTGTTGGTAATCAAGGTTTTGTTACTGATTCGCTATTGGCAGTCTTGGATCAGCCTACTGAGAATAGACTCCGAAACCCAATCATCTTCGCTTGTGGTCCCAACGGGATGCTTCGAGCGACAACTAAAATTGTAGTTGATTATGGAATACCCTGCCAGGTGGCAATGGAAAACCGCATGGGATGTGCCTTGGGCGTCTGTTTAGGATGCGTCTGCAAGGTACGTCTGCCAAGTGCGGGTTTTGAGTTTCAGCGAGTTTGTACTGAAGGGCCGGTCTTTAATGCCGAGGACATCATCTGGTAATCCATGAAGCGATTGTTATTTTCCTACCTTACATTATGGTTTTTTGTAACATTCGGGTGCGATCCGTTGCAATCCCCTAAAGAATTGATCAATTCAGGCAAGTTACAGGACGCAGCTGTCCTGTTAGAAAAAATTGTCCAAGCTAAACCTGAAAATGTGGAAGCTCGGATTCTGCTCGGTGAAACCTATGACCAATCAGGACAATATAATCAGTCAGTTAATCAGTTTCGAGAAGCAATTCTTATCCTTCCTGCTCAACCGAAGGATCAGGCTATTTTACGGATTAGGCTAGCCAAACTCTATCTCAAAAATAGCGATCGACGAAAAGCGTTTAGCCAACTTCGATTAACGTTACAATCGACTTCAGACCAAGACATCATTAGTCAGGTCGCAGGTTTGGTTACGGATCGATACCAAATTATACAACTGACCAAGGGGGATTCAGACAACTACTCACCAAATTTTTCGCCCGATGGCAAGCAGATTGCCTTCTCCTCTTATAGATCTGACAACAGCGAAGTTTATATTATGGATCTGGATGGCCGGATCCGGCAACGCGTAACTTTCACAACCGATTTCAATGAATCGGCTCCCGTTTTTCTACACGACAACAAGTATATCCTATATATCAGAGAACCCAAAACCTCTCGTCAGATTACAATTACTTTGCAGGGAAGTGGCTCATCTCGAATCTATGCTGGTCTTAATATCTCACATATCTTCAGCAAAAAAGTCCAGGAACTTTTGCCAATTGGACATGGTGTGCGAGCACCTAGTGTCTCACCTGACCGAAAGCGGATTCTTTATGAAACTAAAAGTGGAAACAATCTTGAACTATATGAGATTGATCTTACCAATGTGGATCTGGACAACATTAGTCCGAAGACAATTCCAGCAAGGCAAATTACTAAAAATGCGGCTGATGACGGAAATCCCGCGTTTTACCCCGATCAGAAAAAGATTGTTTTTAGCTCCTCACGCCAAGAACAACCGCATCAGATCTATACCACTGATATAAATGGCGCCAATGAAACCCACTTAAATTCGAATCCGTATGATTGCTACAGTCCTATCGTCTCACCGGATGGCAAACAGATTGTTTTTGTTTCTGCACGACATGGGGATATCGAAATATTTTCAATGAATGTTGATGGGACAAATGATCATCAAGTCACCAATGGCATTGGAGCGTCGATTCAGCCTGCATTTTCACCTGACGGATCTAAAATTGCTTTTGTTTCCGATAGGAGCGACTCTTTTCAAGTATATCTCATGCATTTAGATCAACCTATTGGAAAATTAGAGTTACTGCAATACTTGGCTTCGCAGCAGTAAAAAGTGATAAATTTACCAAGTCTATCCCATGGTTTGTCACCAATTCCTCTTATTTTTTATAAGCCTTCAACTGGTGAGAGTGTGCTTTGCTTTTCAATGATCAGCAATTCTTTGCGCTATTGCCGCCCTTTTTCATGGTAGCGTCTGTAACTAAAGCCGGTGAGGTCGTATTGGTGTTGATCCGACTTGTGTTTGAGGAATTAGATTCTCTGGCAGACCTGTTTGGAAATAGGAAAGTTCTGCCGATTGGTTTTGATTCTTGGCAATCAAGGTGGAGCTAAGAACCTTTTCATCAATGATCTTGGCAGCTAATAAAACGCTGGAGATCCGCCTGATCCTTTGTCCCTCCAGCCCCACTTGGATGGCATCTTTGACCCGCGTGTTGAGCGGCAACTCATAGACGTCTTGCGTTGCCAAAACACCAGTAGTATGAATGGTGAAATTGGATGATTAATCATTGATTCCTCTAATCTAAAAGAACTTTACATGCCCAAGTCGTTTCTGAATACTATCAAAATCGCTCTCAGCTTCGGCAAATTCAGTTATAAATTCTTCGTGTTGGGGGGTTGTTGAATCATTTTGAGCTAATTCAGTGAAGCAGATAGAATATTTTCTGAATGTAGAAAGGGCACTGTCACCTTCGTCATAAAGATCGACGTACTTGTCGTCTTTTGACACGTACCCAATCTTTCTTAGGAAACGTTCATCTTCAGTGCTGTCAATTCTCGCAATCAAATTAACTACGCGCGATTTAGCGCTGATTTTCTCATTAGCCAAATTCTGCCCAATAGATTTTTCGGTCCAATAGGCATAGAATTTTCTGAAATTTTTATGCTTTTCATCTTCAGCATCACTGCTTTTCTCAGCGCTTACAGACTCAAAGACACTTTTGTATTTTCCATCGCTTTGTTGACCACGGATTTCATCTATAATTTCACGCATATTCTCGCGAATATCTGTGATTCGAGTTTCTATTTCACTCCTTGCTGTAATAACATTGCTTTCTAACACCGTTTCGTAAACGATCATCCCAATTGAAATAAAGATGATGACGGCCACAAAATTGCTAATCCGCATATAGAGTTTTTGTTGTGGATCAGCGAAAGCTCGATGCATAAAGAGAGCGAAGCCCGTTTTAGGGGCATTAGCAATTTCCTGATCGCTCATAGGGTCAAGTTCTCCTTAAATTCGTTAGGGTGCGATGTTGTCATTATGTTGTTGACTTCACATATGTGCCAGATATCAAGTTCTCTTTTCTTCAAGATCTCCACCTCCAAAATGTATTCTCTTTTCATACTGGATACCTAAACATCGGTAGTACATTCTGGCATCAAAAGGTAATGATAGTCAGCACAAATATCGCTAAACATTTTTTAGCTTTGCCAAAGTAATCATATTTTTTTATCTATTTTAGCAAACACATCCTTAATAAGGCCTGGGATTTTCAAACTATCCTTTGATCTTATTATTGAGTTTAAGCCTCAATATCGTTTCTAAAAGTGTCTGATCGGTTGAGTAGTACATTTCCCATAAGCTAAATTCATGCGTTCGTTTCCAACCATTCAAATAAATCAAATAAAGAATACACTGAATAATGACGATACATGCAGAACTGGAAACGGTAAATCGGTATATCAAATGATGTTCGTTTTGTAAAGTGGACAATGAGAAGTTTGGCTTGTCCATGATTAATTCAGTAACATAATCGAGAAAAGTTAGAAACAAAAATTCACATAACACGGCAGCTGGCAGTTCATAGCAGATGAAGTTAAATGATTGGATATTAAATTGTTTTTGGGATGACAATTCTATTATATTTTTTGTGTTCCCTTATGAGAATTGAATAAAGAAGTAATTGTGGGCTTAGTTAATCTGGCCTGCCAGCACATATATAGCATCAACTAGGCTCATTCTGCCAAACAGTTGGACAAACCTGTATTGCTTGATATAATGTTGGAATCGTGCAGTAAATATTTCCTACTTTCGTATCATTCACTGAGGGTGAGTACGAAATAATTGAGGCTTCGCAATGCCAACACCAGAAAATTCATCTGTCAAAACTGCTTCAGCTATACTCTATAGCAGGGTAGCTATCCCGAATGATTTTTTGTCTGTAGATCCATCTGGACGAAGGTGGGGTGGGGATATACGCATCGGGGATTTAACAGGAAATGGTGAGGTCGATTTTCTAGTCTATAAATCGCTGGGTGGCATGAAACCGTCTTTTATCGGAACCTTTACTATGGATGGAAGTCCGATCTGGTCAGTGGGTGATAAAGACTTAACTACTCCGGATACCGACAGCAATGACCACCATCATACACTGTCTCCTGACCGCCCCGGCCCTGTAGCATTATACGATATTGATCAAGATGGTCAAACTGAAGTAATCTGCCTCTATGTTAACGAAGATCTTCAACAAGGTAAGCCCACCAGTAAATGGACTATGGAAGGCATGGATCTCCTTATTTTGGATGGTAAGACTGGACAGGTTAAGTGTAAGGCATCTCCTGATCAGTTGAAAGGTTGCAGCGCTTATGTCGATGGTGATTTGCATATTTCCAATTATGCACACCACCGACTGATGATTGCGAATTTCTCTGGCAATCGACACCCTCAGGATTTTGTTGTAAAACTTGGTAATGATATTATTGCTTTTAACCATCAACTCGAAATTTTATGGCAATATCAAAACAAATGGTATCAATACCCCAAACATTCTGCCTATATACCGGCAGTCGGAGATCTTGATGGGGATGGCAGAGATGAAGTCAATGGTGGACACTTTGGGTTAGACCATGACGGAACGGTTATCTGGGAGAAGTATCTCGGTGACAATATGGATGCCGTTCTCGTTGAAGACTGGGATGGTAATCCAGACGACGGAAAAGAAGCAATTCTCTCGGCTGGAGGTCAGGTTCTTGATGCTAATGGCTTTCAGTTGTTCAAACTTGGCTTAGAAATGATCCCACACGGACAGGAAATCCGATGTGGCAATGTCTTCCCTAACTCAACTGGTCTGGACATGGTTATTCGCTATGATGGCCACACACCCAACTTGATGGTTGTCGACAATACTGGCAGAGTCAGAACACGTTTTCAAGTTGACGAATCACCGAACAATACCGGACTAGAAATTATCCGCTGGAATGGCGATCACCAAATAGAGCTGATTTACAGTCCGGCGGCTCTTTATGACAGTCGTGGAAGGAAAGCTGTAACCTTTCCTGATTTACCGCCTGCTACTGGTGGCAAAATGGGTTGGTATCATTGCTTTCCCGCTAATGTATGTGGAGATGCACGTGAAGAAGTGATTCTTTATGATCCTTATAGTGATGCTGTTTACATATACACTCCTGCCCCGTTTGATCCGCAGGTTTTCAGTGGTTACCATCATACCTCACGCCAATATAACACACGTTTAATAGACTAAGCATAACAATCTCAGGACACTCCACATGGAAAATCGCGTCGATAAATTTTTGCTGATTTCAATTGACTGTTGGCGGTATGATGCTCTCAGTCGAACTAACCCAACATTACGTACACCTAAATTCGACTTGGTTACACAGGATTTCTCTTTTGCTGACCGTTTTTTTGTCACAGCACCCGCCACAAGACCCTCTCATACCTCACTCTTCACCGGACTTTATCCATTTGAACACGGTCTTTACGGGCAAACCTACCTGAAAATGTTTGATCAGATTCAAAACCTCTTCCAGATCTTTGATCAAGCAGGTTACCGTACGTTGGGTAGATCTCAACGACCAGATGTATTTCGATTTCTGGATTTCGAGCCCTATATTACTCTGCTCGATCCGGATGCGAGACAACAGCATTTGGGATCTCTTGAAAATTTTCTGGATGCGCTAAAATCACCTGAGGAATCACCGCAGTTCTGTTTCCTGCACATCTGGTACACGCACGGTGGTTATGGTCTGGGCGGAGTCCGGGCCTCACCGAATCTACAGCAACTGGTGAACCAAGGCAAAACGGAGGAAGCACTGCAATTTTATTATGCTGCGGTAACCCATGCACTAGAATTCATGTTGGTAGAAGTACTGAAATCGCTTTCTCTTGACGAGTGGGCGATTTTCATTTTTGGTGATCATGGTGAGGGATTCTGTGATGAAGTTATGGCACATGGAGATAACCTCCATCAGAATGTGATTCGAGTGCCTCTCCTAGCTAATATACCGAAAGTCGACCAACTTGCTTTTCCAAAGGCTGCACCAGTTTCAATGATAGATCTGTTTCCAACAATTCTTAATCTGGCGGGGCTCGACATCAACTATGACGGGTATGGTCGCGATTTATTGGGAGATCCGAAAGAGTTTCAGGATAGATGGGTATTGACAGAACTAGACAGTTTGTACGGTGTTGGGTTTCTCAAACCATCCAATCTGGAAACCGCCCATCGCCGAGTAACTTCTCGACTCAAAATTGACGATCAGGAAATCTCGAAGGATCCCAAAGGTTGCCGGTTGTGGACGCTGACCGATGGCAAAATATTCTATCGAGAAAATGAACAGGATGGTAATTATACAGTGCGCGAAGTGGCGAGCGGAACGGGCCTTCCCTGTGAGGATCCAGCTACTTTTAAATTCAAGTACGATGAATTGTTAATCAACTCTCGTTACCAGCATCTGCAGCATCAAGAGACTAGCAACGAAGAGACAGAAATTCTTGAGAATCGGTTGCGGAACCTTGGCTACATCGACTAAGTTGAGAGGAAGAATTGGGGAGGCAGCTAAAATAGCGTTTATCCTCTACATTCGGAACAAACACCAATAATTTCGTTTCTGAATTTTATGGGATGAAAATTGAATTTCTTACAGAGATCATTTTTTTGTTTAATGATTTCTGGTACTCTGCTCTCAGTGATTTTTCCACATTGAACGCAAATCAGATGTGCATGTTCTTCTATGTTGCCGATGTACTCATATTGAGTTTGATTATTGGCATCAATGACTTCGGTTAAAATTCCACTTTTGATCAAAAGTGGCAAAGTGCGATAGATGGTTGCTTTGGATGTTTTGTAACCGGCCTGTCGCATCCAAACCAGCAGATCGTCTGGACGAAAATGAGTATCCGTGTTAAAAACCTGATCCAAGATGGTGAGTCTTTCTTGAGTTAACCTTAATCCTTGGGTATCAAGATAATCTTTGAATTGGTCAACGCGTTCATTGGGTGCATTGACGTTTTCTGTGTTCATGGTTGGCTATTCCTAAACACTTCCTGCGCAGCGGCTAAACCGGATCCAAGTGTAAGATTATATCCAACTTCAGAAAGACCTCGTTCCAAGGTGGAAATCGCGACAATCATATCATGTTCGCATACCCAACCAAGATGGGCAATACGAATAATTTTGCCTTTTAACTTTGCTTGTCCCCCTGCATAAGTTACCCCGTGTCGGTTGCGAATCATCTCCACTAGCGCCTGACCATCAACCCTGTTAGGTAGACAAATTGAAGTCAAGGTATTGGCCGGGTCTTGGGCAAAAAGCTTCAAGCCCATGGCTTTTACTGCACCTCTGGTTGCCTGTGCCAAGTAAGCATGACGTTCTAGCACATTTTCGATCTTCTCCTGATGAATATGATCCAGTGCTTGGTCCAAGGCTTTGATGAACGTAATAGCTGGAGTATATGGCGTTGATCCTCTGTTTCCAGCATCTCGGGCTTGACGCAGGTCGAAATAGAATTTCGGCAAATCAGAACTCTTGGTTGCTTTCCATGCTTGATCACTTAATGATACCAGACCAAGTCCAGGTGGTGTCATCAACCCTTTGTGTGAACACGAGACAACAGCATCAACACTCCAATTGTCCATCTGTAAATCGTCGGCGCATAGGGCACTGACTGCGTCAACCACCAATAGCGTTTGACTATCCTGGATAATATCGCCCAACGTTTTAATATCATGTAAGGCTCCGGTCGACGTTTCACATAGTGTCGCCAAAACAGCTTTGGTCTCCGGATATCGATTTAGTTGATCTTCAACCTGCTGAGGATCGACCGACCTCCCCCATTCAATGTTTATAGGATCAAGTTGAATTCCGTATGCAGCACAAATTTCACCCCAGCGTTCACCGAATTTCCCACTACGAATCACAGTTACTCGATCGTCTGACGACAGGAGATTAGTGATAATCGCTTCCATAGCGCCTGTACCAGATGAGGTAAGTATCATTACATCGTTATTAGTTTGAAAAACATATTTCAATTTCGCCGTTACATTGCCAATCAGTTCCACTGACTCACTAGCTCGATGATAATCAATAGGCGAAGCCATTGCGAGTAGGGTTTCAGTAGGAATTGGCGTTGGTCCCGGAGCAAACAGATAATTTTTCATTACACCAGTGCGCTAGGTTGTGACTCATCAAAAAGAGATTTCACTTTTCCATCGGTAATTTCAAGTTTAACCCACTCCGCTGTCAGAAGGTCGAATAACTTAATCATCTCTTCTCTTTGCGACCGACTGTCAAGAGGAACTTCAAGCGTGATTGTGGCGAACTCTTCTTTTTGTACCTCGCCTTCTTTGTCAAATTTTAGTGGTGTAACCTGTATCTTTTTCAACTTAGAATCCATCATTGGTATCTACTCCTGCAAACAAAAGATTATAAATAACTGTTGAATGAGATCATGCTTTTTCAATAAAAAGGCAATGACGAAACTGTTGCATTTACCCATCCATTTTCGGTTTTAATTTTCACCTCGCTACCATGCTCGGTAAAAGCTGTCCGGACATAACCAAGGGCAATAACTTTATTTAAAGTTGGAGATTTAACCGCGCTAGTAACATAACCAATCTGCTTTTCTCCACTATAGATTGCTGTTTTCTCATTTGGCAGATCCTCGGAATCAATTTCAATTCCGCGTAACAGACGGTTTGTATGACCACGATATTTCATTCTGGCAATAATTTCTTGACCGATGTAACACCCTTTCTCGAAATCAATTGCTTTTTCCAACTCTGCTTCAAGCGGAATAATAGAATCATCAAGCTCATTCCCAAATCGAGGGATTCCTGCCTCTATCCGAAGTGAATTTAAAGCTTTTAGGCCAACCGGAATGACCTCAAAATCTCTCCTTTCAGTCATCAGGATCCGCCATAGATCCGAAAGCTCCGATGTTGAATTAACGTGCAATTGAAATCCAATTTCCCCAGTTTCTAACCCGCATACACATTTCACTGATAGACCTGCGATTTTCCCATCTATACTTTGGTACTCTTCTAGATTACCAACATCAGCTTCAAGAAGTTCTTTAATGAACAATTCCGAATTCGTACCGGAAATTAAAATAATACCTGTTTCTGCGGTAATGTCAGTGATTTCGACATCGTCAGCAATCAGGTATTTGTCCAGATTCTGATACAGGACTTCCTTGGTTACCGCATTGGTGATGAGGTCAATGTAATCCTCAGCAACGATTACATCCATATCAGCGATTATTTTTCCTCGATTGGTAAGGATCATCGCGTAATTTCCGCTTCCAGACGGGAGCTGAGTTACTTCATTTGACACAATGCGATGAAGATATTCTGCTCGTTCTGTACCTGTTAACCGTAGCCTCCCTCGATGTGATACGTCAATGATACCAATACCATTTCGAACAGCAAGATGCTCCTGTGCTGAGTCGTTATAGTGGGAAACTAAGGACCAACCGTCATACATCTGCTCAAAGCTCGCACCGAGCAGCTTATGTTGTTCGTAAAGGGCAGTTTTTCTCACGGATCATCCAGTACATTGCGTAGGTGGTATCTTGCCTGACAGCATGATTATATCGCAGGCTGAAAATGAAAGTCAAACGTTTTAAAAATCTCAGGAGATGCTAAGCAGACAAGCTTTTCAAGTCGAGATACATATCTTGTAGAATTTCTCTATGGTATGCAGAAAGGTCTGTAGAAATTTATCCAATTAAGAATCAAAAAGCAGGTATGATTCAGTCATTTTGAGTTCGAACTGGATTCGCCCAATGTCCTGATCTGTCTTTGCCACTAACTACAATTCCTTCTTCATTCCAATGCAAATGACCTCGAACATCAGGAGTACAGTAGCGTAAAGTTAGACCACATCGTCTGCGATTGGAGTTATTGGTATTTGAACTGTGTAGCAGTAGATCCGAATGGATTGAGATACTACCAGCCTGTAGCTCTACGTCAACTGGTTTGCCATGTTGTTCTGCATTATCAACAGTTTGGTTTAAGATGTTATTTTCTGAAGGATCGCTTTTTTTATACATTAAGTGCCCAAACTGGTGAGAGCCAGCCATAAAACGCATGCAGCCATTTTCAACATCAGAATCGTCTATGGCTAGCCACACTGTCACTGTTTTGGATGGCGTCAGTGGCCAATAGCTGGCATCTTGATGCCAAGCAACTATTTTATTGTCACCAGGTAACTTACAGAAATAGTGCGCTCCCCAACCGATAATATCTTCTCCTATCAAGTCTTTAATGTAGGATACAATTCTGGGATCTCTAAGAAGATCGTAGATCTTTCCATATTTTAAGTGGGCAGAAAGGATCGAATAGCTGCCTCCACCCGCGGTGGTGACTTCCTCCAGCAAGACATCAAAATGCTTTCTATATTCAAGAATCTCATCTTGATCAAAGATTTGAATACCTTTTATATAGCCAAGTTCGTTAAAGGATTCTACTTGATGTTGTGTAAGGACAATCGGATTTTGACATTGACTTGGATGAAAACGGAGATCCCGTGCAATCTCATCCAATTGTCCCTGAGTCGGTATGATCTTGTTTTTTTGATTCGGAATAGTTTTGAGTCTCAACGCGGCTTCAGATGACATATCATTTGTACCTTGGATGTGATTAATTTGATAGGGAATAGTAGTGTTGGCAAGAAATAAAAAGAGTTGCTGGCTACAACTGAATTCGAGTATTCTAATCCATGACAAAATTCAAAATAGGAACCAGCAATGGCATAGAATACAATAGCTGTTAACCGATGTCAAACAGGTCATGACTCAAACACTGGCCAAAACTGGGAACCGAGGTGAAAAAGCGAAATAAGATCGTCTGATATCGGCTCCACAGATTAGCCAGATGGTTTTGATTAGACTTCTGGCCACCGTGATCAGGAGGAACCAGAGCCAAGCGCATTGTCAATCAACTCTCTTTTGTCCAATCTTCAGGAATCTGTGTTAACTCAGAAAAAGTGAGGTTCCACCTAGCCGAACCCTTTGTTATCGATGGAACTCTAGGTCCTTGATTTGCAACAGCAAGTGTTTAGATTTCTGCCAACTCTGCTCCACTAGAGCAGCATCAGGTTAGTGTCAATGGACATGAGTGACTTACCGATTTAGGTGCTGGATCACCTTTCCATCTGTGGCCACCGTAGCAAAAGTGGTTATTGGGTTACAAATTCCATCTGCTAGCCATTGGAGATGGCATCCCTTTAGTGATGGCGTTAACCAAAGCCAACCAAGTGGAACAATCGGTGGCTCAGTTGCTTGTCGCAGAGGCAGACAATGCACTTCTGGCTGATAATCTCCAATGGTTGGTTTTTCTGGTTGCTAACGCTGGCTACGATGGCAAGTCTCTATTAAAAATATTTCTCTGTTGATGTTGGGAGATTTATTAATTTATTTAAAGTGGGTACTATACTATAATTAGCGAGATGGAACGGATCTAATCGCGTTAGGTTTGTCAAGAAGATACGAACTGCAATCTGACGATCATTAAAAAAGATTTATATTGAGTTCCACACGGTAAGAGTGAAAAGGGATTATGGAAAACTGTGGATGAGTTGAAGTCTAATTCTAGCTTGACTTTTCAGGAATACTCTCCACCGGTTCTCAACTTCAGACTAGTATAACCTAGAAGATAAAAAAACTGTGACCTACTCCTACCCAAACTAATCTCAGGTCAGATTGATGCCTGTGACCTGAATATTGAGGTTGGTGGAGTGTAATTAGTGAATATTATGCTGAATCCAAACAGCGAAGACCAACTGGTTGAACTCCCTGTTATCCAGATTTTGGAGACCTTGGGCTGGCAGCATCGTAATTGCTTCGATGAGTTTGAAGGCGGTCAAAGTCATTTGGGACGAGAGAACAAGTCGGAAGTGGTACTGAAAGATAGGCTGCGTTCGGCTATGGAGACGCTGAATCCTAAAACCCCGACTTTAGCTATCGACTTAGCTATTGAAGAGTTAACGCGGTACCGTATGAGCCTCAGCATAATGGAGGCTAACCGTCAGATTTATCAACTGCTGAAAGATGGAGTTAAGGTTACTGTCCAAGATGCAGAGACTGATGCAGAGATAGTGCAGGTGGTCAAGGTCGTCAACTGGACCCAACCTGAACAGAACGACTTGTTTCTAGTGTCACAGTTTTGGGTTTCGGGTGATCTCTATACCCGTTGCCCTAACGGGGTTGGGTTTGTTAATGGCCTACCGTTGTTGTTGTTTGAATTTGAGAATATCATTCAAAATCTGCAGACTGACTACAATGATAGTATCATCGACTATAAAGACACCATCCCCCAGCTGTTTTGGTACAATGCCTTAATCCTCTTCTCCAATGGTGAGGATAGTTGTATAAGTAGCCTCACTGCCAGTAAGGAATATTATGCCGAATGGAAACATATCGGCAACGAAGGTGAGACAGGAGTAGTCTCCCTGGATACTTTGTTGGAGAGAGTCTGTATACCTGAACGTTTATTAGACATTATTGAGAATTTTATCCTATACAATGCCTTGATTGATAACAACACTCGTCGCATCCGAATCCTGGAAGAGATGGCACAGACCATCTATCAGGAATGGTTCATTCATTTCCGTTTCCCTGGTCATGAAAATGTCAAGATGGTGGATTCGGAGTTAGGTAAGATTCCTGAGAATTGGGAGGTAAAAAAACTAGTAGATGTATCGGTAAATCATAATCATAAGAGAAAGCCGCTGTCTAAAGCCCAAAGAACTCAAATGCAAGGTCCTTTTCCTTACTATGGTTCGGCCAACGTGTTAGATTATGTAAATGTTTATCAGTTTGATGATAACTATCTACTACTTGGTGGGGATGGTACCGTAGTCACAGAAGAAGGTAACCCCGTTTTGCAGCGTCCATGTGGCAAATTTTGGGTCAGTGATCATGCACATGTTCTAACTGGTCGAGATATCATTTCAACGGACTTTTTGTATATGTGCCTTTCTAATGTTGAGATTTCACCTTATATTACAGGTTCAGCGCAACCGGAAATTACCCAAGTTAATCTCAATCAAATTTTAATCATTGTTCCATCTAGGGACATTTTAGATCGTTTCTATCCTATTGTAAATGATATTTTCCAGTTGTCTCGGAATCTCATCCAAAGGAATCAGAAACTGGTAGAGACCCGTGACCTGTTTCTACCCAAACTAATATCGGATAGAACTGATATATGTGACTTGGACGTTGAGGTTAGCGAAGTATAGTTAGGAAACCTTATGTTGGTTCCGATTCAGGCAGGAAACGAATAAATATTCTTGCAGTAATCAGAACTGTCACATTATCAAGAGTTACGTTAATAACTCTTGAACATATTGCTATTTCTAGCCATTTTTTATATCTTGTTCCAATGCAGAACTAATACGTTGGAATACTCTTTCCCAATCTCCTGCCTTTTCCTGCCTAAACAATCTCATTGTCTGATACCATGGCGTGTCTTCCCTCTCCAGCATCCATCTCCAGTCCGGGCGAGATGACAATAAAACCCAAACCTTTTTGCCCAATCCTCCTGACATATGTACCGTTGTGCTCGAGGTGGAAACAATTAAATCCAACGCCGATACTTGGGCCGCAAAATCATCTAAATTGCTCAATGAATCTATCTCTTCATCTATGTATACCGGATAGCTACTAGCGGATGTATATTCCTCAATTTCCTCTCTGACATCGCCGTATTGCAGATTAATAAAATAACAATGTCTTGGCTCTTTTTTGATCTATACCTGTACTCTTCCATGAGATACCAACCAGCAACTTATCACCTGCCAGATCCCGATATTTTTTCTGCAACCGCCGGGTTTTATTCGGGCAAGCCTGTAAATACGATTCCTGTTTTGGCAGAAAGGTATCTTCATCTGCCCTCAGCCACTGTCCTAAACTCCCCGTTGGAATCTGGTAGTCAATGGTTGGGTTCAGTAATTGTGGATTGGCTGGATCTTCTCGCGGGACGAACTGGATATTCGGGAGGGACCGTTGAAAGAGCGGAACCAACCGTTTGTCGCATTCAACAATGACATTTGGATTCATTTTTAAGAGAGTTGGGAGCATACTTGCCAACATGATTTCATCACCAATGCCCTGTTCTGTCCAGACAAGAATAGTTTTCTGCTTCAGATTTGAACCACCCCAAAGAGGTTGAGGAAAATCTCGCTTATTGAGGAAGAAACTGAGCTTCTTACATTTCAATCGCCATTCGTATTCTCTCCAACCGCTACTGAAGTCACCCTGTAACAACAAAACTAAACCCAAATTATTATGGGCTTCATTGTAGTCTGGATTAATTTCTAAAGCACGCCGATATGCGAGGACAGCATCGTCTAACTTTTCTTGTTCTTTTAACGCGTTACCAAGATTATTGTGAGCTTCGCTATAGTCAGGGTTGATTTCCAAGGCACGCCGATATGCAGTGACCGCATCATCTAACTTTTCTTGTTCTTTTAGTGCAATACCAAGGTTGTTATATGCTTCACCGTAGTTTGGGTTAATGTCTAAAGCACGGTGGTATGATTGCACAGCGTGGTCCAATTTTCCCTGTTCTTGTAATACTAGGCCCAAGTTATTATATGCAGCGCTGTAGTTTGGATTAATGTCTAAAGCACGATGATATGATTGAATAGCTCGGTCCAATTTTCCTTGTTGCTGTAATGCCAAACCAAGGTTATAGGACGCTTCACTGTAATTGGAATTGATTTCTAGGGCACGGTGATATACTTGGATAGCCTGATCTAACTTTTCTTGTTTCTGTAGTGTGGTTCCAAGACTATTATATATTTCGGCATCGTCTGGATTAATTTCAATAGCTTGATGGTAGGTTTGGATGGCGTTGTCGAGCTTGCCCTGTTTTTTTTGTGCGGCACCCAGATTATAATGTATTCTTGAGTCATTAGGGTTAATTTCAATAGCTTTGTGATAAGCCTCAATAGATGAGTCATTAGGGTTAATTTCAATAGCTTTGTGATAAGCCTCAATAGATTCCTCTAATTCCCCTTTCTCCTGTAATGTATTGCCCAGATTATTATAAACGTCTGAGTCATTAGGGTTAATTTCAATAGCCTTGTGATAAGCCTCAATGGATCCTTCTAATTCCCCCTGATTTTGCCGCACAAGTCCAAGGTTAATGAAAAACATAGATTGGTTTGAGTCGACTTCTATCGCCTCGGTAATCAAATTAGCCGCAATCTCACATTTCCCAACTTGATAGGCCAGAAAACCCAGCAGATTTAACGCGTCCGCGTTTCGGGGCGAGATTTGGAGTACCTGTTGGTATATCTGCTCGGCTTGTTGTAGTTGATCCGACTGATGGAAGGCAATTGCTTCTTGTAATTTTCGTTTAATATCCATTCAAGGATTTTTGTCGAGGTGACAGGCTAAACCTGTCGCATCCATTGAAGATTGAGCGATTTCACCGTTAAGCCCAGCAGGTTACCGGCGTGGAAAAGTGTCAGTGTAGTATGCAGTAACCCCTTAAGGAATAGGACAAACGATTTATCAACTCAAACAATCATTACTTGATAATCACCTGTGTCAGCAACTTCCGTCACCATCTATTTCTATGAATCTTGCATAAGTCCTACACATAACAAATCCATTAGTTAGGCAACGAATACGACTTCAAATAACACAATCACTTTGGATCATTAAAGTCGATAGGGAAAATTCAATATAATGACTTAATTTCTCCCCAGCTTGTTGTTATCTTGCTGCGCCAAGAGACAGCAGCAAACTCAGATTCACTTGCTAACCACTCAATCACATTCTTAGTTAATTGGTAAAGCTGGTTAATATCTTTGTTATTCTTATGGTAATTCGGAAGCCTCCAGTTCATGTTGAAGACCTTCCCGCTTCCCGCTTTCCAGTAACCAAAGGCCGCAATTCGGTCCGTCCAATCATTGGCGGGTGGTCCCCAAGCGTTAGCTACGGTAATAAAATTTTTCCATATTTTATCGTAATAATCGCCGCTTTTGGGATAACCAGTCGAATTGACTTGAACGCGATCATCAACCCCAGGTG
>JYMV01040121.1_pt2 | contig 55274 bp, 50 predicted proteins | sample 338911 | NCBI WGS metagenome assembly JYMV01 (sample SAMN03354496, study PRJNA234377) | hydrothermal vent metagenome | biome: Deep sea; feature: Hydrothermal plumes at the Eastern Lau Spreading Center, Western Pacific Ocean; material: Seawater | place: Tonga | collected 2009 | depth 2000 m m | reverse complement strand
CCCTAAATTTCGAGCTGTTGCATGGAGCCCGCTTGTTGTTGTTATCGCTATACTCACAAGCAGAATCCGTGCCATAAAAAACAATCAAATAAAATCAATAACTTACCAATTGTCTGGTATAGTCGTGACGAATTTACGGCAGTTTTTATCCTGTGCTGCGGCACTGATGCCGTAATTCTGTCGTTTACGCTATCGGCCCATTATGAAAATAATTGAAGTGATCGCCGACCACGGGCACCGCGATACCATCATCGGAATCGCGGAGCAGCATGCGGTGACCGACTGGTGGCGCGGTGCGGATAACGATGACGGCCGAGAATCCACTCGGCTACTGGTGGGACCCGCCAATCGGCAGCAGGTACTCGACGGTCTGCAAAAAGCCCTGGGGGTTGCCAACAACGTGCGCATTATGGTGATACCGCTTGAGGCGGTATTGCCTGACGTTCGTAATGATGATGAACCGGGCACGCCGTCACCGACACGCGAGGAGCTCTATACCCAGATCCACCGAGGCAGCCGCCTTGATCTGAGTTTTTTGCTGTTGGTGGCACTGTCCACTGTCGTCGCTGCGATCGGTTTGCTCGAAGACAATGTCGCCGTGATCATTGGCGCCATGGTGATCGCCCCGCTGCTCGGCCCCAACATTGCGCTGGCGCTGGCCACCGCACTGGCGGATCGCGCAATGATTGGGTCGTCGATACGCACGTTGGCTGTGGGTCTGTGTTTGGCCACCGCGATTGCCTATGTCATCGGCAGCGTCTGGCCAAATGAGGCTCAAAGTCATGAACTGTTATCACGCACCCAGGTCGGGCTGTCGGGCGCGATTCTTGCGCTGGCCTCGGGGGCGGCCGCGATACTGTCACTAACAACCGGGGTGTCGAGCATTCTGGTCGGCGTGATGGTCGCGGTGGCACTACTCCCGCCAGCCGCCACTGTCGGCTTGTTGCTGGGACAGGCGAACTACGAACTTGCCGGGGGCGCGGCGCTGTTACTGGCGGTCAACGTTGTGTGCGTCAACCTCGCCGCCAATCTGATATTTCTGCTGCGCCGCATCCGCCCGCGGACCCTGCCGGACAAACAACGCGCAACACGCTATCTATTCACCGCCATCGGCGTGTGGCTGCTGTTGCTCGCTGTATTGATCGTTGCGCTGGATATTCCGACTATCCTTCCAGTCGCTGCCTGATTGCGGCCAGACCCAACGCGGTCAGGGTCTCGATATTGCGCTCGGGGATACGTTCGGGATTGGGATAAGCACGCAGTGCCTGATCCAGCGATGCCTCGCGAAGCACATGGAACATCGGATACGGAGAGCGGTTGGTGTAGTTTACCGGGTCATCTACGGTCGCACCCTTAAAGCAATATACGGGATGAAAACTGGCCAACTGAATGACGCCTTGCAAATGCATACGTTGGATCGCATCTTCCGCGGCGTATAACACGGATAGATAATCATCGAACACGGCAAGGCCATTGGGCACGATAAACAGACCAGTTTCCACAGCCACCGCGTCCAAAGATACAAACTGTTCGAGTTCATCCAACAGCGCCGCAAAAATCTCATCCGAGCTCTGCTGCTGACACACTTGGAAGCGGACGCAGTTCCGCTGTAATGGTTCGTTCGCGAACGGACACAGACCCAAACCCACTACAAAATCCTGTAGCCAGTGATGAGTTCGAGCAACCACCTCTTCTTCAGTCTGTGTCAATATGCCACCCGCCTACCCAACCCCCATACAATGCCACACGATTATATGACACTCCGCCGCCGCAATTATTGCTGAACCGGGGAACCACGGGATGGACTCGCCGCTCGAATTCACTCCAACCGTTAGACTGCTTGAGTAAAAACCTTATTACCTATTGATAGTAATAGACTTTATGTATTCGAGCACGTCGGTCGCTATAGAAGCTACCCATTGCGACTATATTACGCCATACTTATCGGATGCCCACTATATATCAACAGATTTTCTTCGGTAAAGCGCGGCTCTCTCACGTGTTTTCCGTAGTAGTTTTGTCTGTTCTGACGTGTTTGTCGGGCCAAGTTCTCGCGATACAGGCCAGCCCACATCCAATTGACGAAATTCAGCCCGATGGTAGCAAAATTCGGCTGTTCGTACGTGGGGATGAACACTTCAACTGGTACGAGGACGAAAACGGTTTTACGGTACTGCGCGACCGTGCAACCCGGCGCTACGTCTATGCCGAGCTAGGGGCCAGTCAACGCCTACAAAAAACCGATGCCATCGTCGGTCGTGTGCGACCGGAGAGTCTCGGGCTGACGCCGGGAATCCTGCCACCCCGTGCGGTGTTGCGCGAGTTGCGAGCCAACGCCCGCCCTACTCGCATCTTGGGTGAGTCCAGTACGCAGTCCAGCGCCAATATTTCCGCCGCAGTGATCACCGCTGGCACAGTTAAAAATCTGGTGATCCTGGTGCGTTTTTCCAATCACCTTGGCCGCACCTTGCCCAGCAACAGCGATATCAATACGCTGTTCAATGCCGTCGGTGGTGACGCAATCCTCGCACCAACCGGTAGTGTCTATGATGCCTTTATTGAAAACTCTTACGGTGACCTGACACTCGACTCCACTGTCATCGGCTGGATCGACGTACCCAATACCGAACAATATTATGCCAATGGAGACTCTGGCGATCAGACCCTGTGGGAGGCATTGAGGGACGCCCTCGACGACGCCGACATCACCGTCAACTTTAATGATTACGATCAGGATAACGATGGCTTTATCGATGCCGTCGCGTTTATCCATTCCGGCTATGGTGCGGAATGGGGTGGTACCGACATGGATGGCACCGCACAGGCAGATCGGATTTGGTCGCATAAATGGGCGATACAACCCGCCTGGACATCCAACGAAGGCGTCAAGGTGTTCGATTACCATATCAGTCCCAGCCTGTGGAGCACATCGGGAAGCGACATCGGTCGTATCGGCGTCATCGTCCACGAAACCAGTCACTTTCTCGGTCTGCCCGACCTGTACGATATCGATCAATCAAGTGACGGCATTGGCTCCTACGGACTGATGGCCAACTCGTGGGGCTTTGACCAGTCGCAGCACTACCCACCGCATTTATGTGCCTGGAGCAAGGTACAGCTAGGCTGGGTCACACCCACCGTAATCTCCACCTCTGGCACCTACAATCTGCCTGCGGTAGAAACATCGCGTTCGATTTTTCGTATCGACAGTGGGTTTCCAGTCAATGAATATTTATTGATCGAAAATCGGCAACCGCTGGGTACCGAGTCCATCATGCCGCAAGGCGGTCTGGCCATCTGGCACATCGACGATAGCAAGAACGACAACACTGAGGAGGGCTATCCCGGACAGGTGGGTTGGCCGGGCAACGGCAACCACTATCAAGTTGCGTTGCTGCAAGCGGATGGTAACTATCATCTGGAGAAAGGCAATAATCGAGGCGATAGCGGTGATGTCTATCATGCGGGTGGCGTGTCGTCGATTGGCCCCCTCACCGTACCCAATACCAATGCCTATCAGTCTGGCAACGTCGTTGTGACCAATCATGTGATACAAAACATCAGCACGTCATCCAACACCATGTCGTTTGATTTTGATGCGGCGCCACCACCTGTGACCTACTATGAACGGGATGAAACGGTGTTGAGTAGCTGGATTGATGCCTCATCGGGAACCAACCACCCATTGACGGATGACAGCTCAGTCACCCTACCGATAGGCTTTAACTTTGACTTCTTTGAGAACACATTCTCCAGCGTTACCATCAGCGCCAATGGTTACCTGACGTTTGGTAGCAACGGCACCGTTGCGACCAACGCCGCCATCCCCAGCGCCAACCAACCCAACAATCTGGTTGCTCTCTATTGGGACGATCTAAACCCGGACTTTGGTGGCAATATCTATTCGCTGGTCGAAGGCTACGCGCCGAATCGACGCCTGACCGTATCGTGGGTTGATGTGCCACACTATAACAATGCATCCTCGGGACAGGGTGCCGGCACCTTCGAGGTCACCTTGTACGAAGCCAGCGGCGATATCATCTATCGCTACCTCGATGTGAATTTCGATAAATTCAGTTTCAATCGAGGTCGTAGTGCGACAGTCGGCGTAGAAAATTCCAATGGCAGTATTGCAACACAACATTCCTATAACACCACCAATTCGGTTCTGGGTGGTGACGTCTATCGTTACTCACTGAAACAGGATGTGCTTCTGATTGACGATGACGATGATGCCCCGGATACGCTCGGCGACTATACGACATCACTAACCAATCTCGGCCGCAGTTACAGCGTTTGGGATGTCGCGATGCAGGGCGCGGGTCCCGACGCCGCGACACTGGCTGGATACAAATCTGCGATCTGGTTTACCGGTGCTGACACCGGTGGCAATGCGGGCCCGAACACCCTGGATGAAACCGAGCTGAGTACCTACCTTGATGCCGGTGGCTGTGTCGTGGTGAGCAGTCAGGACTATCATCTTGATCGTGGCTTGACTCCCTTTATGACCGATTATCTCGGTGTTGCCGCGGTGTTAGAGAGTGGTTTGCAGGCCACGCTGAATGGTGTCGATCAAGTGTTCAGCGCCCTGCCCGGCCCGTATGCACTGACTTATGCCTTTAGCAACGCCAGTGATACGCTGGTCGCCGACGCCAGCGCAAAAACCGCCTTTGTCGGTAACATGGGGGTGGCGGCTGTAATGGATGCCACGCCGGTCTATCGAACCACCTACCTCGGCTTTCCATTTTCTGCACTGGCGACACTGGATCGTGATGCGACGATGACCGAGTTCATGCATCTGTGTAATGCGCAGGAATACGATACTGAGGGCGACGGTCTGGACGACGCGCTGGAAATGGGCCTCGGATCCGACATCAACGCAACCGATAGCGATGGCGACACAATCAGCGATTTTGACGAACTAAATTATGATGGCATCCCGGGAGCCTACGTCCCCGGACAGGATTTGCATCCAGCGCTGGCCGATACTGACGGCGATGACTACCATGACAATGTCGAAATCAATGGCGGCACCGACCCGTTGGATGCAGACTCCAATCTCGCGACTGCGGATGGCGACATCAATAGTGACGGACTGGTGAACACAGTTGATCTGCTGATTGCAGTCCAGATCATCACTGGGCAAATCACCCCCAACCCAAGTCAATTCACTCATCTTGATGTGGCACCGCTGGTCGCGGGCGTGCCCGCCCCCGATGGCAACATCGGGGTCTCCGACTTACTGCAAGTCATGCGTAAAGTCCTGGGGCTAACCAGCTTTTAAACCGCCCCGCCAAAACCCCGATTGTCCGTACAATAGCGGATCACCCTGACCCTCTACTGCCAATGCATGATTGACCCGTTTTCATCCACAACTCATTATACTCAGGCGTTCATCGATGGCCTGATGGCCTTGCTCGACCATCATGAACTCGGTACGTGGATACTGGTATGTGCCAACGCTAGCAGTGATGGGGCCATGTTCAAACAATTTCGCCCCGCCCTGCAACGGCGTTTTGCCGAACTGACCGCTGATAACGACCTATCCGCCAGCCAGGAGGATCTGCAGGTATTCAAACAACTGCAGAAAATTGGTCTGGATTCGATCCACCCCACCAAACATCACGAACTGCATCCATGGACGATTCAGTTCAATCAACTGCGTTCACTGAAACCCCTGCGCATTGGCCAAGCCAGCAACACCGACCTGCACACCGCATTCGATGCCAATGGGTTTAACTTCAATAAGCCGTTCATGGCCAAGGAATGCTTTTGGCGCGGTGAATTGGAGGGCCGGCATGTCGATCTGTTTTACAATAAATATCCATTTGCGAATCTGCACGGCTTGCTGGTACCCGATCGAGGCGACAACAAACCTCAATTCCTGACCGAGGCAGATCACCACTTCGTCGCCGGTTTATCCTGTGCTCTTGATAAATCCATCTCCGGAACCGGGTTTGGTTACAATAGTATCGGTGCCTGCGCTTCGATCAATCATCTGCACTTTCAGATGTTCACTAAGGATGACAGATTCCCTATTAATCACGATCAGTGGCAACATAATGGAGGTAGTATCGCCTACCCGATACCCTGCCATCGGTTTACACAGGCGGATGCCGCTTGGCGCTTTATTGAATCCGTACATAATGATCGACAGCCCTACAATGTTCTGTATCAGGCCGACGTGATTACTGTGTTTACACGCAAGGCTCAAAGCACCACCAGCGGCCCCGACTGGAGCAGTGGATTTACCTGGCATGAGCTTGCAGGTAGCATCGTTTGCTTCGATCAGCACGCCTATCAAACGCTTTCTGCCGCCGATATCGAACAGGAACTAGGCAAACTCGCATGCGACTGACTTTGATTCGCTGTCTGGCGGTAGCGCTGACCCGTTTTGGCGAAGGTAAAGACCGCCTTGGTCTGAAGTTCCAATTGAAGACGTTGCCGAAATTATTGATCACGCCTTTGCCGACCCGAACAAAAATGGGTATCTGATTGCCTCAGAACGTGGCGCCACACTGAGTCTGATGGCTACCACGCGAGACCCGAGGTATCTGCCATTGAACTTGCCGAGGCTCGCAAGATACCCCGGCAGACGTCAGTCTGAGGCCGAGGAAGTGAATTAGGCCTGTAAAGTCATGATAAATCGTTTATAATTCGCCGCTTCAACGCGCCCGTAGCTCAGCTGGATAGAGTACTCGGCTACGAACCGAGCGGTCGGGAGTTCGAATCTCTCCGGGCGCGCCAATACAAACAAAGAGTTACGAGATAAAATAAACTCTTTGGCCAAAACAAACGTCCACGGGGTCACACAGGGGTCACATCAACAGCCCGCTTTCAGCGCCCAACTCTAGCTCTACTAAGGCATAACCAAAGCCGTCTATCAGTCCCATGCCCTCTTGCTCTAACCCGATAATTTCCTACTATTGGCGTCAGTTAAAAAGGGGCTGATTACCGCGGTACCGATACCCGTATACTGTGTTCCTTGTTCTTGGAGTCCTATGTGAAACCGTATTCCGAAGCCTGCGAACAAAACCGTCAGCCAATACTCGAGGTGCTTGAAGACTACCTGATAAAACCCACTCGCTTGCTGGAAATCGGGAGTGGCAGTGGTCAGCACGGCGTCTACTTTGCGAGTGCGTTGCCGAACCTGCGATGGCAACTATCAGACCTACAGAGTAACCTCGGCGGAATAGAACTCTGGTTCGAAGAGGCTGCACTGCCCAATCTGCTTGGACCACTGGAGCTAGACGTCCGTGGCCCTTGGCCTGAGAATCAATACGATGCGATTTTCAGCGCCAACACCGTTCACATCATGTCATGGAAGGCAATCAGCGCCATGTTTTCTGCTATGCCCTCTGTGCTTACACGCGATGGATTGGTATTGATATATGGGCCATTCAACTACAACGGTGAATACACCAGTGAAAGTAATGCACGTTTTGATGACTGGCTAAAACAACGCAGTCCGGACAGCAGGATCCGTCATTTCGAGGACGTAAATGAACTGGCTGGCCAAGCAAAACTTGAACTGATTTGTGACCACGGCATGCCCGCCAATAATCGACTACTGGTGTGGCGGAATACGGGTCCCTAGCAGCGCGGCATCGTCGCTGGAGGCTAAAATCCTGTGGCGTTCTTCCACATTCAGCGCAACACCGGGCAATACCGATCTAAATAGATGGGGTTTGTTCATTGCCAACCACACCAACTCCAGACGAGCAATACGATTGGTTAACTCACCACCGGTGCCATTCGACTTGTAATCGATCATGGTGTGATAGATAACCAGCAGGCCAAGCAAACCGGGCAATAGCAAAAGCCCAAACAAGTAATTTTTCATGGCATGCAGAATAACAGATCCTGCCCGCTAATACGCGGTTTGGGCGCCTACCATCGACGCTGAAAAACGCCCAGACCAATCAAGCCAGAAAGAAAAAGTAACAAGGAAGGTGGCACTGGAACCGTGCTGCTCAGCGCATCCTTGGTGAGCTCAACGTCCAGCGTCCCGGGCGTCTGGATTTCCCGAAGTACTATAAGAAACTGGCGATGCCGAGTGCCTTAAGCTGTATCAGTAACAGATCTGAAACATTGAACAGACCATCTGGACTGGGCACACCCGCCACCAGCGGTGCAACGTCTGCACGCTGCATCTGATCCGGTGTCAGGATATACAGACCGAGTACCGCACGTGTGGCCAGCAATACATCGGCTGCATCCACCGTACTATCACCATTGATATCACCTGCGATGCCCACTGGCGTAACAGTAACGGTGACGTTGGCGGTATTCAATCCACCGCTGCCAGTCGCTGTTAACTGGTATATCGTGGTCACCACCGGCGTTACCACGGTACTGCCATCAAGCGGCAGACCAGATGCAACCCCGTTGATCGATACATCGGTCGCATGGGTCGTGACCCAGTCCAGTGTGACCGAACTGCCCACCGTAGTCGTCACGGGTGTCGCGGTAAAACTGTCTATTACTGGTGGAGGTCCCACTACCGGGACCTCCACCACGGTAACTGTCACCGTGTCGCTGCTCGTGCCGCCGTCATTGTCTGTGACAAGAAGCTGCACCGTGTGTGCACCCACATCGAATGCCGCACTCAGATTCGGTCCGGTACCCAGCAGTGCTGCTGTTTCATACCATTCATAGGAAACGATGCTACCGTCAGGATCCTGTGACGATGAACCATCCAGCGCCACCACTTCAAAACCGTCACCATCCGCGTCATCGATCGACACATCACTGCCCGCTGCCGACACTGGTCGCTGACCGCTGGGTGGAACCGGGGTTCCAGCGGGTACCCGGATCGCTTTAACCGAAATGTCATCGACATAGAACACACCACTGGCAGAGCTCAGCTGAAAACGAATGTCCGCCGTTGTTGCCGTAGCGGGATACCACGAAAGTGTAATCGGGCCGCCGGATACCGAACCCCCATAAAAATGGTAGCCCGTACCACTCTCTGCAATGGTAAAGGTTCGCACCGTGGTGAACGGACCACCATCCTGACTAATCTGAACGTCGACTTGGTCCGTCGATGCAAACAGGTCCAGCTTGGCCCAGAACTGCACACCGAGACCCGTGGTACCCGCAGGCAAGGTAACCGTACGGGTCAATGATGTACTACCAGCTGCCAGTAATGCCTGCGGCGCACCCGGAAAACTATCTACGGATGACAGGGTGACGCTGCCCGTTGTCTGCCAGCTGCCGGGCCAGCCGAACCCCCCGTCGAGGCCACCCGACGAAAAATTATCGTTGGCTGCCGTTGAACTCGGTGCCGGTTCAACCCGGATCGTCACCAGATCACCACGCACCAATCCCTGATCGTCCGTCACGTTTAATGCCAGCCCATAATCGCCCGTTGCGGGCAAGGTCGTGGTCAATACGGGTGATGTTCCCAGCACGGTTTCGCCAAGTCGCCATTCATAGGACACGAGACTACCGTCAGGATCAAACGATGCACGGCCATCAGCCGTGATGCTCGCCATGTTGTTATTGGCCACGTCGATAAACGTCTGATTCGACCCGGCATCGGGAACCGGGGGCTGGTTCAGCACAGCCGGTGCTGTCGCGCCATGAAAGACAAACACGACGCCTTCATCGACTTCTCCCGCATCAAAATACCCTAGGCCAAATAACACATCGTCGAAGCCGTCAGCATTGATATCACCCACACCGCTGACCGCCATACCGAACCGGCTACCCAGTGCAGTCGCACCTGACTGACCGGATGTAAGACGTGTATAGGCATCGGCTAACGATGCAGCGGGACCAGCAGCACCACCACGCAGGATATAGGCGATGCCCTCATCGTTCAGACTGCCCGGAAAAACTCGGGCGCCGATCGCGATGTCATCAAAGCCATCGTTATCGAAATCACCGATACCGGACAATGTGTTACCCAGTACCTCGGCTCCCTGTACCCCGAGATAAGTAACCTCGGGCGTCACGACCAGCCCCATCGCAGAGCCGAGATGGACATAGGCCGATCCCTCAGATAACGTCGTCGAGGCAGGTACGGCATCACGAAACGGTATACTCGCCAGCAGATCAGTAAAACCATCCGCATTGACATCACCAGCACGTGCCACCACATAACCGACACCTGGACCTGCGATTGAATCAACGATAGGCAATGCCGGTGTGGCAAAAACCCGGCTATGTGCCTGGGTAAGATCAGTACCCACGATGCCGGTGGTACTGCCGATAAACAATGTCGCCTCGGTCCCCCCCAGGAAGATATCATCAAAACCATCATTGTTGACATCACCGGCACCACAGACGTTACCGATCTGGCCAAAGATGGTCGGGTTGAGCTGACCGGTATCGTCAAACGACAGGATTACCCTGTCCGCATCACTGAAACCGGTACCGGTAACGCCCGCCGGTCCACCGTGAAAGACAAGCGCCGCACCAAAATTACCAGAACGCTGGTTAGCCGGAATAATGGCTGGAAACGGCAAACCATAACCGGGAATACCGACGAGGACATCCGCATAACCATCATTGTTGATATCACCCGCCCCTGAGACATAAACGCCCAGCGCACTGCGCAGCTCGATGGATCGGATAAAGACATCCGCATCTGCGGGCCCTGTACCCGTAATGCCTGCCGCGCTACCGTAGAACATAAAGGCAGCACCATCGACCTGAAGCGCGGTTCCTGGAAGTACATCCTGGTATGTGGGGGCCCCCACGATGATGTCATCAAACCCATCATTATTGACATCCCCTGTCACCGAACAGGGCAAGGTTCCGAGGCCGGCAGCGATCTGGTTACTCTCGATTCGGACATGGGCGTCAACCGGATTACTGCCGACGATACCTGAAGCACCGCCCAAAAACACGAAGACCGCCCCTTCACCTGCCTCACCACCGTCCCAGAGCGGTGCCCCTACTAGAATATCGGCAAAACCGTCTCCGTTAACATCACCGGCGGTGGACACGCTACTGCCGAAAGCGTTGGTACTGAAACCCACCGAAGGATCTTCTATGTTCGATTCAAGTATCTTGTCAGCCACATTGGTCAGCAACGGATCGATCACCAGCGGGTACTGCCCGTCATGGTCATCGACCACCAACTGCAAGCGCTGCGGTGAAGGCAAGGCAAAGCGGGAGGCCAGCACCCGACCCGAGGCATCCACGACATTGAGCTTGTCGTATTGTAATAACTGTCCCTGTCGGGTCGTCAGCTCGATCACTTGCCCGACCAACCGTGCCCGCGCGAAATCAACTTTTAGTTCGAGGACCAGAGGTCCCATCCCGGGGCTACGCTGCTGTACAACAAAGCCCTGTTCCAGCCCCTGTGCCGAATTCTTATACCACTCCAGCAATCCGGGTCGAACAATCTCAACCACGTCGGCCGAAGCCTTTACCTTGCCCTGTTGTACCGGCACCAGATCATTGCCACGCCCGAAACCCGACAGCGACAGCGCCAGTAACGGTGAATAATTATCCGCCGCCATGCGTCGGTGTACCCGGATACCCTTGCCATCAAAATAGGTACGGACGTCGTGCGCACGATTGGGTGCCTGCAACTGACCCACCGCATCTTTGCTCACCCGGTATTCAAGCTGTTCGAGCTGCTGATTAAATCGTTGTAACCAGTTAGTACCCGCAGAAAGCCGTGGCGATTTAGATGTTGCCGATAAAGTGGCTACGCCGGCTTTTGAATAGCCAGATTGTGACCATGGTAAAAAAGGATAAGGTGCGGAAATATATAGTGCTGGTGATGTCTCGAAGGTAACGCCGGAAACAGGCGACGTCGGCAGCAGTGTGCATGTCATGGTAATTATGAAAAAAACCAGCGTCTTTCGCATCATATTCATGATCACCCACTGTGTTTTTTTAAGATTACATTTCGAAGAACCTATTTAGCCTGCACAGACCACTGCGACTGAATGGTTATAGCATTACGATACTGAACGGCCACATAGGACCCTAGATGGCATCGCACCAAAACAAAAACTGGCGCGAGTCCCTTAAGCCGACTTCCCCGCCTGATTAATAATATAGGTTAATTATAGGTTAATTATAGGTTAATTATAGGTTAATAATAGGGGTATTACACAGCCATCACTAGATAAGTGCCTGAAAAATATTGAATCGCCCCCAACCACGTTGTCCGCCGAATACCGACAATAAAACATACAACGCTTCTGCTAACCAGTGGGAGTACAGAATCGAAACAATCGACGCGTGCCGTCAGAGAGTCCAGCCAGCGAAGAAGCGCCTATATTCACGGGATGGACGCAACCAAAATTATAGGCATCTCGCCACCACGATCGTGCAAAAACGAGATATAAAATTGGTCGAAATAGGTCGCTCAGGTTGGCGGTCCCACCATGCCTGACCTGAGCATCGAACAGATAACAACCGCCATAGTCTGGCAGAACCGAAATTGAATTACCAAGCGTCGGCGGTCCTTCATCAGTCGAATTATTGTGGTGGGTTCCCGGATAGACGCGAGTTGTTCCCGTTAGCGGCGAAAGCAATACCAAGGGGATCGACAACGTCACGGCATACGTAGGCATTGTGTTACAGATATCATAGTCGTCGAACAGCGGGGGATAGTCTCGGTGGATATGCTGATCCTTTGCCCCTGGGTAGGATGTCACCAAAACACTGGACGCTAGAATGTAGTCGTCCCCCAGTAAGTGCTGCAGAACCGGGGTCAGGTAAGAGTTAGAAAGAAGATTGTTGTTATCGAACGGATTTTCCAGTCGAGTCACTGCCTGTCGGCGCCGATCACCCACCTCGTTGGCCTGAACATCGGGTCTATCTGACTCATACTGTTCTACATAGGCTGAATAGAGTTGATCGATAAATTCTGTGGCAAATATGCCATTGAAGCCGACCGCGCCAATCTTCATCATCTGCGCGCAAATATGATCGACCGATGACTCTGAGAACCGCCCATGAGCCTTTTCGTCTGATGTTCATGGGTTAATGCGTTCCTGTGTGTAGCAGGTGGCAATCCTGCCATGAACCGTATCGTGCCGCCATACCCAGCAGTAATATATCACCGATTTCATCCTATTCATCTGGAAATGCCCCGCACCCATTCAACATCCATCCAATTAGAGCCAGCCCCCGTCTATTCCAGTATTTCTTAGACAGGCAAGTTATCAACTGGCCAAAGCTGGCGTATTGACGGCAACAGGGCCCCAATGTCGATCAGCGCGATACGGATGGCGACGGCTTTGGCAACGTCTGTGATGCGGGTCTTAATAATGATGGGGGCGTGACGGTCGTCGATTATCTGAATGAGGCATATCTGTATCCCGTCAGCCCAAGTTGGACAAACTAGCCTGATATCTAACAGGGAATTATCAGCGACTCGTAGAATTCGTCAGTTACGACGCATCCAATTTTATTTACGGCACCACAAGACACTAGTTAGCAAACCAAACATCTAGAACACCGCAAACATAATCCTTTCACGTTTTAGTATTCGTGGAGTTAAGAATACTGCCCCTAAATCCCGGTTGATATTTGTTGCACTATGCGGTTCTGGTAGCCCGCCAATTCAGCAGCATCCATTCTAGTCGCGGCGGCTGGCTCAAGCTGATTGCCATTGTCTATCGGGACCAAATGGATGTGCACATGGGGCACCAGAAAGCCTTCTACCATCACACCAATCCGTTTGCACCCGAGTGCTGATTTAATCTGTGCCGACAGCCAGCGTACTTTCTGCCAAAGGTCATGATAAGCATCCGACTCCATGTCGAATATATACGAGGGAGAAGGGTTGGTCGGCACGATCAGGGTATGTCCGGGTGTGATTGGCTTGATATCCAGAAAGGCGCAGGCATCCTCATCCTCCCAAACAATGTACCCGGGTATTTCCCGGTCAATGATTTTACTGAAAATTGTTTTTTCCATTCCGCTTTCCTTAAGATTATTCAGGTACTCCCTGCCATAACATTTCATATCCCAGCTCGTAAGTGTCGTCGCAGAATTCTGCCAGCGCAGAAAACTTTTCCTTGAATATCTTGTCGGCATGCGATTTTTCATGCTGCTCAAACGACTTCCAGAAAGTCACAATGGCAAGTTCGCCCTGTTTGATTTTTGCGGCAGCAGACTTGTCATCTGGCGTTGCACCCACAGAGCCTTCTTTTGATACGAACCCGGAATACTTGTAGACCTGTCCTGCAATGAAGCCGCCTTCGTCATTCCCGTAGGTATTTTTCACCACGTTACACATTTCACCCAGCGCGAGCTCGACATCCGAGACAGTAACGCCGTCCTTGAGATCAACGACGTTAAACATCATGACGCAGCCAAAGGGAATTTCAATCGGTTCAAACATGTATTGCGGGGGGGGACAGTATACCTGTCTCTGGTACTATTCTCGGCGAGGAATCGGCGATGGTCGCCTGACTCTGTAGGTATGCCCTACAGAGACAAGACTGTATGGCGGAGAGAGAGGGATTCGAACCCTCGGTAGGGGTAAACCTACACACACTTTCCAGGCGTGCTCCTTCAGCCACTCAGACACCTCTCCGGAAACGGGCTTGAACCCGATCGCGCGAGGTTAAACGACTTCAGTGATGCTTGCAAATTTTCCGCTCTGATTCATCCATTTTCGATCAAACAAACAATCACTTACAGACATTCCCTGTGAAAACTGGTAAAAACTCAACGCGGCCTGATGATGGTCGATACCTCCATCATGGACATCACAATAAACAGACCTATGGGAAATCATGTCCACTATTGAATCGGGAGCCAGCGAGGGTCTCTTCGCGGTCGATAAATTAATTGAGACGGCGTATGCCACGGCAGGTGTTGGCGATCCGACAATCCTTGATACACCGGGACTGCGAGCCCTGAGTTACTCGCTGGAATGTTCCAACGAACGCGTCAATTTCATCGGTCGTAATCGCGCACAGAAAATGCTGTTGGAAACGCTGGTGAAACACCTGCGGGTAGATCATCATCTGACTCAACATCCGGAAATTCGTGACATCGAATTTCAAACCCCCATCTTTCTGGTTGCACCCTTTCGCTCGGGCACCACCCTGCTGCATCGCTTGCTGGCACAGGATCCCGCTCACCGCACACCGCGCCTGTGGGAGGCCTTGCAGGCACCGCCGGTCGAAACGGACTATCAGGGGTCGAGCGAATATTTTCAGAAAGACCCTCGTATCGCGATTGCACAAAAGTACATCAAGGCACGCGAACTCTTCACTCCCGACATCGCGGCGATGCACCCGACCAGCGTGGATGCACCGGAGGAATGTTTTGGCTTGCTTGAAACCTCGATGCTGTCGCACAGTTTCACATTCTATGCGCCGGTAATGGAATATCTGGACTGGCTCGATCAGCGCAGTAATGACGAGTGGAAAGCAAGCTACGCGCTATATGCCGATCAACTACGTCTGTTAATGTGGTGGTCACCAGCTCAACGCTGGGTACTGAAAACACCTTTTCATATGTGGGCCGTTGATGCGGTATGTGCAAATTTTCCAAACGCACTGGTCGTGCAACAACATCGCGAACCGGAAACTTGCATCGCCTCGTACTGTAGCCTGATCACCGCGGCCTATGGGCCGATCGGCGCCAAACTGGATGGTCAGATTATCGGCCAAATCGCGTTGCGCTACCTCAAGGATGCGCTGGCCCGCAATGTTGCTGCCCGCAACCAGCTTGACTCAAAACAGTTTATTGATATCGACTATAAAGAACTAATCAGCGACCCCATCGGTTCGGTGCGACGGGTCTATGCCGCGATCGATCAACCGTTCACACCTGATCTTGAGCAACAAGTGAAATCATGGATGGAGGAGCAGTCTGGACATCGAAAAGGCAATCCACACAAATACTCGTTGAAAGATTATGGTCTGGACCTAGATGAGGTCAATGAGGCATTCGCACAGTACCGTGCGTTCTGTAACTAGTGTACCGTGCTTGCAAACAACTCAAGAAACTTACCGTAACCCTTATCCTGCAATTGTTCCTTAGGAACAAAGAGTAGAGAGGCAGAATTGATGCAGTAACGCAGACCGGTGGGTTGTGGCCCATCGGTAAAAATGTGTCCTAAATGAGAATCTGCCGTTGCACTTCGCGCCTCGACACGCTTTATAAAGAAGGCATAGTCCTCGTGTTGGGTAACTGCCTCAACCTGAATCGGACGTACAAAACTGGGCCAGCCGGTGCCCGATTTAAATTTATCGGTAGAACTAAACAGCGGTTCGCCTGATACGATGTCGACATAGATCCCGTCGCGCTTGTTGTCCCAATACTCGTTGCTAAACGCACGCTCGGTCCCCTCTTTCTGCGTAACTTCGTATTGCAACGGAGTTAATGTTTTGCGCAACGTCATATCGGATGGTTTAACGAAGGACTGCTCGGCAGCATAGATCGCTACCGTCTTGGCGCCGACTGCGTCTACCGAAGTATCCGCCACGCCGCGTTCAAAAAGAACAAACAGACTAACGCCTACAATCAGAAAAGCTGAAATAATGGGCACTATTTTCATAATCGTATCCTGTAAAACAGAAAGCTACTCTAACAATTATAGTCGCCCCCGGTTATCACAAAATAATCACGGTTCCGAAGGCATTAGCTGAACTGACAGGATCGATAGCAGGCAATAGGCCAGAAAATAGTAAAAACCCGTCCCAAATTCGGCAGTCAACGAAAATAGTTGCTCGGTGTGCTGGGTTGCGTTGGTCGCCATATAGGCCACAATAATCGCCACAAGAAAGACATCGGCCATCGACCATTTACTGATCAAGTTACTGACGTTGATACCCATCGACCGCAGACGCCCCTCGCGCCGAAGATGCACCATTATCACCAGGATACCTTTTAAAACCGGAATAATGACGCTGAACATCATGATCGCGAAACCGACGAAATACTGATGGGCGTTAAACAACTCTTGCACTGTGCCGAGTATGCTACGAGTCTTTTGATAAGCCGGAACCTCTCCCTGAACGTCCATACGATCGATTAATCCGGCTGCCATCGACTTGATCATATTATTGAGATTCTCGTTGCTCAGAATCGTTTCCTTGCCCAACTCCATCATCTCGGCCTTGTCGACGGTGCCCGTCAACGATAGCATTGGCTGCGTCAACCCGGGCACTAACAAGACGTAGGCAAGCAATAAAACTAACAGTCCTATTTTACTTCTCATTGGTCTAGCCGGAACCCCAATAGGCCGTGCCGACACCCGCACCGAGATCCGCATCGTATTCCCTCCAGAAACCGATGTCAGCGAGCGCATCCACACAGCCGTGAACCCTCCAACAAGGCAGACCTTGAGGATAACCCGTCAACGACCTCGTTGCGTCAAGACTCGCCTCCCCCGCCAGAATCAAAGCGTCTTGTGGATCCGGATATTGATCGAACCTGTACTCGCTCATGATCTGGTTCAGGCGATTCCACACACGTCGGGTGGGTTCCGGCACTTGCAGCGGAATGGGGCGAAACGGCGTAATGTTCTCGCGTGGGCCTGCTTTCATGTGGGTTCCTGTGGGGAAAATCCTGCAACTATAGAAGCTTATCGGGCTTATGGTGGAACAGCTTTCAAACCGCAGGAGCGGGCTTACCCGCGAACAGGGGGCCCATAGAGGTTTGCGGGCGAGCCCGTTCCTACAACGGTAACTTCAACTGAGCCCGAAATGCTTTAAACAACTTGGCTATGCCATCTGTCGCGTCCCCGCGTGTCTGTAGCTCTTGCCCAATGGATGCCTGTAATTGCCTCACCGCGCGCAATAACTCATCGCCGTCAATCGACGTCGGTATCTGCGGGGCCTCATCAACAACCTTCACGCCCTCCAACTCCACTACCGCTGAACGCGCAAATAATTTTTGTTGCGCACCTGAAAGATTGGAACCAATCAATGGCGATACCTTGCGATACAACTCACCATCGATACGGAAACTTTCCCCTACCTTGATGTCAGAAAATCTCATCTTGCTTTAGCCATAATCACACCGTCATCCATGGACATAAAAAAGGCAGCCTGTGGCTGCCTTTGCTGGATATCGGCAAACGATATCAATAACCGCCCTTACGCGTGCTCTTTGGCAGACCTGCAATCTTGCGACCCTGCTTACTTGGCATGCCAGGAAACATTTCATACATTTCCTTGCTGCTGACCTTGCTGCCCCAGACCTTGCCCATAGCCTTGGAAATGCCGCGCTCGTTGGGCTCGTTACCACCGTTGTCGACGTGCTCACCACGTAGATAATTGACCACGTCCCAATGCTTGTCCGTCATCGGCAACTCTTCGTCGTCGGCAATCGCCTGCGCCACATCCAAATCCCAATCATTCACACTTTCCAGATAACCGTCTGCTGTACAGTCGACGGTTTTCCCATTCACCTCATAAGCCATGACTCGCGCTCCTAAATAGACCAATTAATTGATAATTCGTTGAATTTCGATCTTGGGACGGATTTTACCCGATTTGACTTCAAAAGTGCGGAATACGAACAAAATAGCTATGTTTAATCGAGGGTTAGAGACTAATTACCAGCCCTGATCCGGACAATTCAGACCCCTACTCTGGTATCGTAGTTTTAACCTTACACACCCGCCAATGCCGCCCATGTCCGATCTCTTCACCGTCACTGCCCCGCTATTAATTCGTTATCCCAACGGCGCAACCCGCGTCATGGCAGAAAAATTTCCACACCCCAAGGGAATGCTATTTTTCGAACTGTTCTGGAATAAGGGCAAACCGGCAGACACGATCCATCTGGTTGAGGGCGGCATCAACGGCGACGGCCCATGGAAGATCGGTGACTGTGTGATCACGGTGCTGGGGTATCAACACACCAACCCGGAAGAAGCCACAGAACTCGACCGTTGGATGGCCTATCTATCGATAGCGGGCGACGAGTATCCATCCATTGAAGTCATCGATCATATCGCCCGACAAAACGGCGCCGAATTTTCCAACAAGAGATAAAAAAGCCCACAACACGGTGGGCTTTTAAAGCTTGCAGGTTCGAGCTTGGCGCGAGCTACTTTTTCGCTGCCTCACGCTCCTTTACTTCCTTGATCACGTCTTCAGCAATATTCTTGGGGCAGGCTGAATAGTGTGAAAATTCCATCGAGAACTGACCTCGACCCGAGGTCATGGTGCGCAAATCACCGATGTAACCAAACATCTCACTCAGGGCAACGTCTGACTTGATGCGCACACCCGTGGTACCTGCCTCCTGTGACTTGATCATGCCACGACGACGGTTCAAGTCACCAATCACGTCACCGACATGATCTTCGGGCGTGAACACGTCGACCTTCATAATCGGCTCGATCAACTGCGGGCCCGCTTTTGGAATCGTTGACCGATACGCGGCTTTCGCCGCAATCTCAAACGCGACGGCGGACGAATCAACCGCGTGATAAGCGCCATCGGTGAGTGTTATTTTCACATCAAGTAGTGGGAACCCGGCAAGCGTGCCGACTTCCATGCTCTTGGAGAAACCCTTTTCAACCGCGGGCCAGAACTCACGCGGCACATTACCACCGGTGACCTTTGATTCGAATACGAATCCACTACCCGGCTCACCTGGCTCGACGATGTATTCGATCTTACCGAACTGACCGGAACCACCTGTCTGCTTCTTATGTGTGTAGGTATCTTCAACGCGCTGGGTAATGGTTTCGCGATAGGCGACCTGTGGCGCACCCACTTCGACTTCCACACCATGCGTACGTTTCAGAATATCAACCTTGATGTCGAGATGCAGTTCACCCATGCCCTTGATAATGGTTTCGCCACTGTCCTCGTCGGTCTCAACGCGGAAGGAAGGGTCTTCCTGAATCATCTTGCCCAATGCAATACCCATCTTCTCAGACGCAGCCTTGTCTTTAGGCGCAATCGCGATCGAGATAACAGGATCGGGAAAAACCATAGGCTCAAGCGTCGCGGGTTTCTTCGGATCACATAATGTGTGTCCGGTCTGTACGTTCTTCATGCCAACGATAGCAACGATATCACCGGCCTGTGCCCCATCCAGTTCCTCGCGGGAATCGGCATGCATTTCAACAATACGACCCACACGTTCGGTCTTGCCGGTGAAGGTATTTAAAATTGTCGAGCCCTTTTCGAGCTTGCCGGAGTAGATACGGATAAAGGTCAGCGCACCGAAACGGTCGTCCATAATCTTGAACGCCAGTGCGCGCAAGGGGTAATCCACTTCGGCCAAAGCAAAACCACCGGTTGCATTACCGTCGAGATCAATCTCCGGTTGAGCATCAACTTCTAACGGGTTAGGCAGATAATCGACGATGGCATCCAGAATCAACTGCACACCCTTGTTCTTGAATGCGGAACCACAATAGGTCGGAAAGAAATCCAGAGCGATCGTACCCTTGCGGATACAACGTTTGATATCTTCCAGATTGGGCTCAACACCATCCAGATAAACTTCCAGTAGATCATCATCCTGCTCAACGGCCATTTCGATCAGTTGCTCACGATACTCTTCGATCTTGTCCGCCATATCGGCAGGTGGCTCTTCGACGCGATAATTGGACGGATCACCTGAGTCGTCCCATATCCAAGCCTTGCGCGTCAGCAGATCAACCACACCGACAAAATCATCTTCGGTACCGATCGGCAACACCATCACCATCGGGTTCGCGCCCAGTACTTTTTTGATCTGCTCAACCACACGATAGAAGTCCGCGCCCAGACGATCGAGCTTGTTGACCAAAATGATTCGCGCAACCTCAGAGTCATTGGCATACCGCCAGTTGGTCTCTGACTGGGGCTCAACACCACCGGAGCCACAGAACACACCGACGCCACCGTCCAGCACCTTCAGTGAACGATAAACCTCAATCGTGAAGTCCACGTGTCCTGGGGTATCAATAATGTTGAGGCGGTGATCCTTCCAGAAACAGGTCGTCGCCGCTGACTGAATCGTAATGCCGCGCTCGCGCTCCTGATCCATAAAATCGGTGGTCGCTTCGCCATCGTGAACCTCACCAATTTTATGGGTCTTACCCGTCAGGTGGAGGATACGTTCAGTGGTGGTGGTTTTACCGGCATCCACATGGGCAAAAATACCAATGTTTCGGTAGAGGGCAAGATCAGTCATTTTCGTTACTCTAAAGTTTAATAATCACAAACAAATACTGCTGCCGGTTCCCATTTTTACGGCTAAACCGGGCGACGCAAGCGTTTTACCAGCCCACAAACGCTATCGACAGCATCACTAGAAAATCGTTAAGCGATTGATTTGCTTAACTTAGCCGGGGTCACGCCCAACCACACGGAATATAAGGCGCAGAGTATCTCACACTCCTCCCTGTGGACTCGACCGTTTTCTTGTTTTCTTTAGAAAAAAGCCCGCCTAAGCTACATACCGTTGCTAAATTTGTCGTGATGGATCTCGGTGGTTTCCCGCATCGGCTTCAACGCTCGGGCATAACCGACCAAAATACCGGTGGCCCAGGAGATGCGCTCGCGGAAATAGGCGTCTGCGTCCACATCGTTGTCCTCAACAGCGTCGTTCAGGAGGCGTTCAACGTTACGCAGGATCAGCTGCTCGGGGATGTAACAAAGCCGGTTGTTTTTGTAACTGCTCATGCGCAGTTCAGCGACCGGATACGCGCCCCCGTCGGCCGACGATACCGTCGTAATCAAGGCTGGCTTGTGCCCAAGCTCGAAGCGATTAAACAACAAAAAGAAATTCTTCAACCCGGCGGGAACCTGGCCATGCCATTCCGGTGAGACAATGACGAAACCATCGGTGTCGTTCAATTGCGCGCGCAGAGGCGCAAGGCGCTCGTTCCATTCTGGATTGTCTTCCCACAGGGATTGGTCCCATAAAGGCAAGGGGTTATCTGCCAGTGTATACAGCCAAGTCTCGACATCGTCGTGCTCCGTACTCAATACCGTGTCGATGTAGCGGGCTACCTTCTCACTTTGCGACGGGTTGCGGTGACTGCCGCTGATAATAGCCAGTTTCAAGGTTCGCTCCTCTCTATATAACAATGTGTCGAACCATAGACAGATTGGAAATCTATAGCAACGCTGGTGTAAGGTATCGTTGTGCTCGAGCTTACCTTAATCCGCCATGCCAACGCTCAAACGAACAGTGTGTCGGGTAACGATATTGATCGTACCCTGAGCGCCAAGGGTCGCGCCGATACCGCACGGGTCGGGCAACGTCTAGGCGACTGTGATCGCCATTTTGATTTAATTCTGAGCAGTAGCGCACCACGTGCGCTCGAAACCGCCGCGATTATGGCATTGGCAACGGGGCATTCCGACGAGGCCATCACCGCCGTCGATTCGCTGTACTGCGCCGACGTGGATACCTTGCTGAATTCTGTTAACAACCTCTCACCTGCCATACAGTCCGCTGCGTTGATCGCGCATAATCCGGGGCTGGCAGAATTCTGTGGCTGGCTCTGTGGGCAAGACAAAACCCACATGCCCACCTGCTCAGTCGCGACGATTCGACTCGACGTTGAGGATTGGATGGCGGTCGGCCCGGGTAGTGGCCAACTCACCGACTTCGACTATCCCGCCAAATAACAGCCGACCAGAGTAATCCGCCTGTAGGAGCGGCCTCTTAGCCGCGAACCTTCCCCCCTGCGCGGCCAAATATACGGATTTATAGCCATAAGTGTATTGTGAATTTAAATTTCGGTTTGTACTTATGTATTGTTGAGTCTATACTTACGATTAACTGTAATTGACGTAGCGGTATTGTTTGCTATAACATTTTGTTTTTCAACAAGTATCCTCGACTCCAACGTCGCACAGGATCATCAATCGACCGGAGTAGTGCTTTGAAAAAATCGAATTTACTGGTCGCACTGGCGATAGCCACTGCAGTAACCGCCCAATCAGCTCAATCAGCCCCTGGCATTCCCCCTGATTACGGGTTTCGCGTCCATAGTGATGCCAAAGTCGAACTCGGCAAAAACCTGTTCTTCGACAAAATTCTTAGTGGCAACAAAAATATAGCTTGCGCCACCTGCCACCACAGCCACACGGAAACAGGCGACGGCCTGTCTCTGCCAATCGGTGAAGGCGGCCGAGGATTGGGTGTTGCTCGTAATGTGGGTAGCGGTGCTGACTTGGTGCCTGGACGCCTCCCCCGCAATGTACCAGCGCTCTTCAACCTTGATTCCACTCACTTTAATTTGATGTTCCACGACGGACGTCTGGTTGCCGATTCATCTGAGCCCAGTGGATTTAAAAATCCCGCCGGCGCCAACCTGCCGACGGGTCTTGATAGCGCACTCGCGGCACAAGCTATGTTCCCCGTCCAGGACACCACTGAAATGGCCGGACAAGCCGGTGAGAACTCAATCGCAGATGCAGCCGCTGCAAATAATCTGGCGGGAGCCGGTGGCGTTTGGGAACAACTCACCAATCGTTTGCAGGCAAACCCTGCCTACGTTGACCTATTTGTTGATGCCTATGACGACGTCGACTTCGCATCCGACATCACCTACGTACACGTCGCCAATGCCATCGCCGCATTTGAAGGGCAGATGGGTCTCGCCAACAACAGTCCATACGACCAGTTCCTGGCTGGTAATCGCGGCGCGATGAGTCGTAACCAGAAAAAAGGTATGGGTCTATTTTTCAACGGCGACAGAAACGGCCAGAACTGCGCCAGTTGTCATAGTGGATTGTTCCAGACCAGTCACGGCTTTAACGCCATCGCCATGCCGCAGATCGGCGGCGGTCGTGGCAACGGCTTTGATGGACACGATGATTTTGGTCGTGAGCAGGTCACCGGCGATCCAGCGGATCGCTTCAAGTTTCGTGCGTCCACACTGCGTAATATTGCCTTGACCGCACCCTACGGTCATGACGGCGCCTTTAACAGCCTGCGCGCTATCGTCGAACACCACATGGACACGGTCACCAGTCTCTATAACTACGACCGTAGCCAAGCTGTGTTACCCGCCCATCCAACGAAAAGTGCCGATGACTTTATCGTGATGGATGACCCTGTTCGTGTTGCGGCAATCGCTGCGGCCAATGAACTGCCTCCGTACACGTTTACTCCGAAGCAGGTAGATCGAATCCTGGACTTCTTGAATGCCCTGACGGATACCGGCAGCATTGACCTGCGTGCCCACACACCAGCCAGCGTTCCCAGTGGATTGCCACTGGCTGACTAAGGTTCCGACCTTATAGGGAACGCTACCGAGGGAGCCACGTTTGTGGCTCCCTTTTTTATGTCCATGGATGGACGGTATGTCGCAAAGAGGCAGGGATGCCGATGCGACGTCCTTCGAGACACCCTCGAAGGGGAGAGAAGACAATTCTGTCCCCGGCTCGGGGTTCGCTCACGTATAATAGTGTGATGAACTCAACCAATTTTTATTCGACGACCCAAGCTGGTGACGAGTGGCAGTCTATCGCGCAAGCTTGCGTCGAAACCTTTGCCAGCGATCTCGTAGGTTTCAACCTTGGCTTTCTCTACGTCACCGATGCGCTTGCCGATGATCTCGGTGCGATTCTCGACTATTTTAAGACCCAAACCGGGATTGATCATTGGTACGGCAGTGTCGGCATGGGAATTTGCGGCACCGCAATCGAGATTTATGACGAACCTGCGATATCCGTTATGGTGGCGAACGTGCCTGATGACAGTTTTCGTACGTTGCCGGTGGTGGCGCAGGATTTGTCCGCGATGTTGGCCGCTAACCACGAATGGATAACGCAACACGACGCACGCTTTGGCGTCGTCCACGGCGACCCCGCCAATCCGCACGTTTCACAATTGATTGAAGCGCTGGCAAACACTCTGGAGGCTGGCTTTCTCGTCGGTGGCCTAAGCTCATCCTCCTCCGACACCCACCCTCAAATCGCCGAGTCGATGTGTTCCGGCGGACTGTCTGGCGTACTACTGGGCGCAGAAATACCGGTTATTACCGGCTTGTCCCAAGGTTGCAGTCCGATTGGGCCGAAACACATTATCACCGAAGCCGAGCGCAACGTGCTGGTTGAAATTGACGGTCAACCCGCACTCGATGTGTTTCGCGAAGACATTGGCGAAATCCTGTCGCGTGACCTTTCTCGAGTGGGCGGTTACATCTTTGCGGGTTTTCCCATCCCCGGTTCGGATACGGATGATTATCTGGTCCGCAATCTGGTCGGCATTGACGTTGAACAAAAACTGGTCGCGGTGGGTGACCTTATCGAAAGCGGAGACCCGGTGATGTTTTGCCGTCGCGATTCCGATACCGCGCGCGCCGACCTGCAACGGTTACTGGATAATCTGAAAAAACGTGCGGGCGATACCGTACCCAAGGCTGGCCTTTACTACTCCTGCCTTGGGCGTGGTCGCTATCAGTTTGGTGAAAATTCCGAAGAGCTAAAAATGATCCGTGACACATTGGGCGACTTCCCACTCTCGGGTTTTTTCGCCAACGGTGAGATCTCACACAATCGGCTGTATGGGTATACCGGGGTACTCACACTGTTTCTGTGAAGTCCCTCCTGCCCGCAAAAAGAAGTGGGACTTCGTCCCGTTAAACCTTTGCTCTACGCCGTGCAACACCAGCGAGACCAACAAGACCTGAACCAAATAACCAAACGGCTGCGGGTACGGGTACCGCAGACACATTGCTGATGTGGATCAAGGTCTATCCATATCCCCATATTTTGACGATAGTGGGCAATAAATCGGTGCCGTGTTAAACCAAGGCAAGATTTAGGCCATAAAAAACTACGCTGTTATTTCAATGACTTAATCGTGGATCAACCTCGTCATCGCAGGATTCGTTAGGCGAGTTTAAAAACCCCTGATAAACCATTATCATTGCGATATGACCGACTTGCCGCTTATTGGAAACTGGGACCCCATCGCCCAGCTATATTTTCTCGCCTTTTTTCTGTCTGTTTTCTTCGGCGGCGTTGCCCGCAAGACCGAGTTCTGTCCGCTCGGCGGGGTGGCCGACCTACTGCAAACCGGCCATAGTGGTCGGTTACGCATGTATTTCTTTGCGATTGGTATCGCGATTCTCGGTGCGGCGCTGCTGGAGGCGAGCGGCCTGCTCGATTTCGACAACACTCGACCGCCCTATCGTATGTCCCAGTTCCGCTGGACGGGCTATATGGTCGGCGGCATGCTGTTTGGCGTGGGCATGACCCTGTGTCGTGGGTGCGGTATGAAGAACATGATCAATCTCGGCAGCGGGAATCTGAAGGCGGTGATCGCGATCCTTGGCATGGGCCTTGCGGCGGTGCTGCTGCTCTACGTCGAAGGTGTGTACAACGACTACTTTCTGTCGTGGATGATGCCGCTGACACCGGATCTCGCCGAATGGCAAATCGAGCATCAGGATCTGGGCAGCATCGCGGCGGCGATCACCAACGGCGACGTACGCACTCTCAGGCTGGTGATTGGTTTGGTTCTGGCCGCCGCGCTGATTCTGTTCGCCTTTCGCTCAATCGACTTTCGTCAGCGTCGCAATAACCTCATCGGTGGCCTGCTGATCGGCCTGACCATTCTCGGGGCTTTTTATCTCAGTGGTGGGCCGCTCGGCGAACTGGCGCAGGAAACCTCGGATTTTATGGATGAACCGCAAAACGGTATGGGCATGCAGTCCTATACCTTTATCCGTCCCATGGGCGACATGCTGTATGTGGCCTCCAATCCTATGTGGTATCTGGTGACGTTCGGGCTGGTGATGTTTATCGGCGTTGGCGCAGGGTCGGTATTGATATCGCTGTTCACCAGCGGGTTTCAACTGCAATGGTTTGCCAACCCGATCGAAGCGGTTCGCTATCTGATCGGCGGCCTGATGGTCGGACTCGGCGGTATACTCGGCATGGGATGTACGCTAGGTCAGGGACTGGCCGGTACCTCGACGCTGGCGCTGGGTTCGTTTCTGAATGTTGCATCATTGATTGTCGGCGCCGTAATCGGCATCAAGATGCAGCGGCGCTTTATGGATGATCATGAGATACCAGATTGATCGGCGCGGGATGTCGTATACAATAAGCGCAAATATCAACGGCCGTCGGTTGGGCGAAAGTCCGTAGCTGTTCGGAATAGATCCCAACACCCTCTCCCTGAGGGAGAGGGTGTTTGTTCTGCGCCGCAATCGGCTCCGTCGAAGTCCAAATGCAGGCAACCTCCAGGAACGTTAAATGAACGAATCAATCGGCAGTGCCCTGATTAAGAACTTTTTGGGCCAAGCTCCCGTCTGGTACAAACAGACCATTATCGCCTTTCTGATTCTGAACCCGCTGGTGCTCTACACACTCGGTGCCACAACCGCTGGCTGGTTATTGATTGGCGAATTCATTTTTACCTTGGCCATGGCGTTAAAGTGCTACCCACTACAACCGGGCGGCCTTCTGGCTATCGAAGCCGCTGCGATTGGCCTGACTGATGCGCAAAGCATTTTCCACGAGACTGCTAACAACTTCGAAGTGATTCTACTGCTGATTTTCATGGTCGCGGGCATCTATTTCATGAAAGATCTGCTGCTGTTTGTGTTCGCCAATCTGCTCACCAAGGTCCGCTCAAAAATCGGCTTATCCCTATTGTTCTGCTCGCTCTCGGCCTTCCTGTCTGCCTTTCTTGATGCACTCACCGTCACCGCGGTACTAATCAGCGTGGGCGTGGGCTTCTATACCGTATTTCACAAGTTTGCCTCGACGGCGTCCGAGCATGAACTGGAATCCGATCACGCCAACGACGAGCATGTGCCTGAATTTCAGCGCGAGGATCTGGTCGCGTTTCGGGCCTTCCTCCGCAGTCTGCTAATGCACGGTGCGGTCGGCACGGCACTGGGCGGCGTCTGTACCCTCGTCGGGGAACCGCAAAACCTGTTGATCGCGACCAAAATGAACTGGTCGTTCGTCGAATTTTTTATCAAGATGGCGCCGATCACGATGCCGGTGCTGGTGTGCGGCCTGATGACCTGTGCGCTTCTCGAGAAATTGAAGGTGTTTGGCTACGGCACCACGCTGCCACAGAATGTTCGCGAGGTCCTTGCCGACTACGCCAAAGAGCAGAACGAACGACGCTCAACCCGACAGTCCGCTAAACTATTGATTCAAGCAGGCGTTGGGATTTTTCTGATTATCGCGCTGGCAACTCATGTGGCTGCAGTGGGCTTGGTGGGTCTGATGGTGATCGTCTTGCTTACCGCATTTAACGGCGTGATTGACGAGCACTCCATCGGCAAGGCGTTTGAGGAGGCCTTACCGTTTACCGCGCTACTGGTTGTGTTTTTCGCCATTGTCGCCGTGATCCACGATCAACATCTGTTCAGCCCCGTCATCAACGCAGTGCTGGCAATGGATGAATCGATACAACCCGCCATGTTCTTTATCGCTAACGGGGTACTGTCGATGATCAGCGACAATGTCTTTGTCGCAACGGTTTATATCAATGAGGTCGCAGCGGCATTCGAAGCCGGTACGATCAGTGCAACCCAATACAACAACCTCGCGATTGCGATCAACACCGGCACCAATCTGCCCAGCGTGGCCACCCCCAACGGCCAAGCCGCCTTTCTGTTCCTGCTGACCTCCGCGTTGGCACCGTTGATTCGTCTGTCCTACGGCAGAATGGTACTAATGGCCCTGCCCTACACCTTCGTTCTTGGTGGCGTGGGCCTCGCCGCGGTAGTGCTCACTTTGTAGGAGCGGGCTTGCCTGCGAACAGGGCTTCCCGTAACTCGATTCGCGGACGAGCCCGCGCCTACGGTTCGAGTTATTCGGGCTATACTTTGATTACAGTACCTGTCACACCACGGGAGATATGATATGTCTATAGCTGTCACGTTAAGAGAACATCTAGAGATGCACGGTATCTCCTACGATATCGTGCCACATCCTCGCACCACCTCATCGATGAAGACCGCAGAGGCATCCCATATTCCGGGAGACCAAATTGCCAAGTCAGTCGTCGTCGGCGATGGTGAACATTACACCGTGGTTGTAGTTCCAGCGACCCACCGGGTCGAGTTGGGCACCGTCCACCACCACATGCCGAACCATGTCGGACTCGCAACGGAGGAAGAACTGGCACGCCTGTTCTTTGACTGCGAACCCGGCGCGATACCACCGATTGGTGCGGCCTATGGAATTGATACGGTGCTGGATGACGTGTTATTGGATCAACGCGACATCTATTTTGAAGCCGGCGATCATGAGGAACTCATCCACATTCATGGCAGTGAGTTTGTCGGGCTATTACAGAACGTACAGACCTACCGTTGCAGTCATCACGTCTAGTTGGCTGAATCTGACTACTCGTCTGCAACGGACAAGTTGGCGTGGAAAATTGCCTTGTGGACATCGCCAAGACTGAGGATTCCCAGCAAACGATCGCCCTCGGCAACCGGGATGCGACGAAAATGATTGCCCGCCATAAATGAGGCCGCTTTAAGAATATGCATATCGGGTGATACCGACTTGACGCCGGTGGTCATCAGGTCGCTTACCTTGCCGCCGATGATATTACTGTACTCATCCATTCGGGAGTCGAAGTCGATCGCCGCCATGCCGTGCATCAAATCTTCGAGGTTTGGCAACAGGCTGTTCAATATATCTTTCTCAGCAATGATCCCGACCAGTCGGTCTCCTTCAACCACCGGAATACCACTGAGCCGGTACAGGCACATCAGCGAAACGACTTCACGCAAGCCGGTATCCGGAGCCACTGTTTTGACTCCGCGAGTCATAATGCTCTCTACGTTCATCTGATCATCACCCCTCAGGCCACTGCTTCGGCGCTGGCAGCCATAGATATAAACACTCGGCCATCTTCGACCTTGGTTGCGAAAGTGTTGGTACAGCCTTCATCTGGCCCCTGCGCCTCACCACTGGCCAGATCAATCTTCCAGTTGTGCAATGGACAGGTCACGGTGCTGCCGTGCACGATGCCTTGTGACAAGGGTCCCTGCTTGTGCGGGCATTCATCCTTGATCGCAAATATCTGATCGTCGGCCGTGCGGAATACCGCAATCGACATCGTGTCGGTCTTCAATACCCGGGATCCCAGCTTGGGAATATCATCCAGTTGGGCTATTTCGGTCCAGTCACTCATTTCTAACTCCTAGTTCGCGAGAGTCAACGACGTAAATTCGTGGGCGCTCTGGCCCTCGGCGCGCGCCTTCCACGGGTCAATCTGCGCGAACTTTTGTGATTCGAGAAAACTTGCATGCAGGGCCATCCGGCCTTCGGCATCGTCGACGATCCTTCCCTTTACAAAACTCAAGCTGACTCGTTCAACCCAGGGCGCAGTACGTTCGAGATAATGCGCATCAAGACGATACAGCTGAATAAAGGCACCGCAATACTCCAGTACTTCTTCCATCGTATCTACCTTGCACAACAAGTCGGTGACGCGAACCTTGATGCCGCCGTTGCCACCGACATGGATCTCAAATCCGGAATCCACACAAACAACAGAAAAATCCTTAATTGTGGCCTCGGCACAGTTACGCGGACATCCCGAGGCCGCTAACTTGAATTTGTGCGGCATCCACGAACCCCAGGTTAGTTCCTCCATCAAGATGCCCAGCTTGGTTGAATCCTGCGTACCGAAACGGCACCACTCGGAACCAACACAGGTCTTTACCGTTCTCATGGCCTTGCCGTAGGCATGGCCTGAAACGAAGCCAGCGTCGGCCAAATCGCCCCAGATGCCCGGCAATTCTTCCTTCTTCAAACCCAACATGTCGATGCGCTGACCTCCGGTGAACTTCACCGTTCGCACCTTCCATTTTTCTGCGATACGGCCAAGATCCATCAACTGCTGAGCCGAGGTCTCGCCACCAAAAATGCGGGGGATAACGGAGTAGGTGCCATCTTTCTGAATGTTGCCATGCGCACGCTCGTTAATAAAACGAGACTGGGCGTCATCCTCATACTCGGCCGGCCAATTCGCCAGCATGTAATAATTTAGGGCCGGACGACAACCCGCACAGCCATCTGGCGTTTTCCAGTCAAAAAGATCAAACACCGCGCGCATATCCTTGAGCTCGTATTTCTTGATTCCGGCAATAACCTCATCATGGCTATGCTCAGTACACCCGCACATGCCTTTCTTGCTCGGTGCCTCGTCATAACCTTCGCCCACCGTGCTCGCCAGCAGAGCCTCGACTAATCCAGTGCACGAACCACAAGAACTGGAGGCCTTGGTATGGGCACGCACATCATCCAGTGTAAACAATCCTTCTTTGCTAATCGCGCTGATGATGTCGCCCTTGCAAATACCATTACAGCCACAGATCTCGGCATCATCACTCAGTGACATCACGCGGGTTTCATCGCCATAACCGGCATCACCCAAATCGTGTTGCCCAAACAACAAGGTCTTGCGGAAATCGGCAATGCTGGTGCCTTCACGCATCAACTGGAAATACCAGGTACCGTCGATGGTGTCGCCGTATAACACGGCGCCTTTGACCTTATCGTCGCGGATAACCAACTTCTTGTAGGTACCTGCAGCAGGGTCCTGCAATGACAGAACCTCATCACCCTCTTGTGGATTAAAATCGCCGGCGGAAAACAGATCGATTCCGGTCACCTTCAACTTCGTTGATGTGACCGATCCTTCGTAACGTGCATAGCCCAACTGCGCAAGGTGGTTCGCGCAGACCTTGCCCTGCTCAAACAATGGTGCCACCAAACCATAGGCCACACCGCGATGCTGGGCACACTCGCCAACCGCGTAAACCCGCGGATCATAGGTCAACATGGTATCGTCAACCACCACACCGCGTTCACAATGCAGGCCTGCAGACTTTGCCAGCTCGGTATTCGGGACAATGCCAACACCCATCACAACAAGGTCTGCCTCTAGCTCACTGCCGTCCTTAAAACGAACGCCCGTAACGCGACCATTGCCGATAATCTCTTCCGTCTGCGCCTCCATCAAGAAGTTCATTCCGCGTTCTTCGAGAGAAACCTTGAGCAATGCGCTGGCTACCTTGTCGAGCTGGCGTTCCATCAGGCTGTCCAGCAAATGCACAACGGTAACATCCATACCCTGCTTCATCAGACCATTTGCGGCTTCTAGGCCCAATAAACCACCACCGATGACAACGGCTTTTTTGTAATCTTTTGCTGCGGCCAACATGGTATCGACATCGTAGATGTCACGAAACGCAATCACACCGTCTTTATCTTTGCCCGGCACTGGAATCATGAACGGATTGGAGCCGGTTGCGAGCAACAGGCGATCGTATGCCGCTTCGGTCCCATCCTCGGTGATCACGAGGCTATTTTTACGGTCTATTTTGCTAACCGTCTTACCCGTGTGCAGAGTGATGTTGTTGTCTTTGTACCATTGCAGATCGTTAAGCATGATCTCGTCAACGGTTTTTTCTCCGGCCAGCACCGGTGACAACATGATGCGGTTGTAGTTACCATAGGGTTCGGAACCAAACACGGTGATGTCGTATTGATCCGGTGCAATTTTTAGCAGTTCCTCGAGCGTACGCACACCCGCCATGCCGTTGCCAACCAATATCAGTTTCTCTTTCATCGCTGCTCCAGCGCCATCCAATCAACAAGTATATGTAATAATTAGAGCAAGGAGTGTGCCAGTTTCGGCGCTTGCCTCCGGCTATTATGTAGACCGTTGTTTTAACAGAAAATATATTAGATGTTTGGGACTTTCACTTGATCCGAAATGGCCCCTGCTAACGCACTGTGATGGTGCAGAACAGATTCACCATGCACCATCGAGACCCAATCAAGACCTGCGTTTATACGCGACTAGACACCCATATTCAGGGCGACCATCTGCTCATGAAACGACCTAAATATCTGAATGAGATCAACTGTCCGGTAAACCATTCAACCTTGTCAGAAATACCCCGGATTTGACCAAAGTTACCCCGATAGCGTGAGTCATAGCCGCAATTATTCACTCTCCATTATTGCTACCATAGTGTCATGGGCACACCTCTAACAATTCAGGCCGGATGGTACTCGGATGCGGGCATCAAGGACTCGAACGATGATGCCTGCGGTTTCGTTAGTCCGAAGTCATCAGCACTGGAGTCAAAGGGTGTCGCCGCCGTTATCGCTGATGGCATGAGCGGCAGCGAGGCGGGCAAAGAGGCTTCCAATGCCTGCGTTCAGGGATTTTTGAGCGACTATTTTTCTACCCCGGATTCTTGGGGAACCAAATCTTCCGGTACCAAGGTGCTAGGCGCGTTAAACCAATGGCTGTATACCCAGGGACAAGACCCACATAGCGGCGCACAGACCATGGTCACAACGCTAAGCACGCTGGTGATCAAATCAACGACTGCACATATTTTTCATATTGGCGATACACGCATCTATCGCCTGCGCAACGGTCAGCTCGAATGCCTGACCAAGGATCATCGCGTCCATATCTCCGATGAGAAAAACTATCTCAGCCGTGCGATGGGCATCGAGTTGCAAATCGATATCGACTACCGGGCCTTGCCAGTGGAGGAAGGAGATATCTATCTGCTGACCACCGATGGCATACACGACTTTCTCGATGATGCAGAACTTGCGGAATTTTTATATCCGAAAACGGACAGCCATGAGACGACCACCAGAGCCATCGCAGAGAAGGCGCTGGAATTGGGAAGTCACGACAATGTGTCCTGCCTGATTCTTCGTGTCGACACCTTGCCCGACGCCAACCACAGTGAATTTTACCAGCGCCTGTCGGAACTGCCGTTTCCTCCCCCACTCGAGCCGGGCATGATTCTGGACAGCTATCGCATCATCCGCGAAATGCACGCCAGTAAGCGCACCCAAATCTATCTCGCCGAAGACCAGCGCACGGACCAAAAAGTCGTTCTGAAAACACCCTCAGTAAACTACGAAGACGACGCCGAATATATTGATCGATTCCTACATGAAGAATGGGCTGGTCGACGCATCAATAATCAGCACATCCTGCATGTACTGAAACCCCATGCACAGCGACAATGCATTTATTATGTAACGGAATACATCGATGGTCAGACGCTGCGCGAATGGATGAACGATCACCCTCAGGCGTCGTTGAAAGAGGTCCGTTCCATTGCCGAACAGATTGCAGCGGGGCTGCGAGCAATGCACCGTCAGGAGATGATTCATCAGGACTTAAAACCCGAGAATATCATGCTGGACCAGCATGGCACGGTAAAAATCATTGATTTTGGGTCAACCAAAATTGCCGGCATCGAGGAGATCACTACACCGCTCGCGCGCGACAATATGCTGGGGACGCGTAACTACACAGCCCCCGAGTATCTCCAAGGGTATTCTGGTAGCAGTCGCTCTGATCTCTATTCGCTCGGCGTTATCGTATATGAAATGCTGACCGGCCAACTACCGTATGGTCCGAACGAATTGACTGCGCGCCGTCTGCGCAAGGCGCGTTACATCAGTGCGACTAGCTTCAACCCCGAGGTCCCCGTATGGCTCGATCAAGCACTGGAAAAAGCGGCTTCCATCGCCCGAAATGATCGTTACGAGTTACTGTCAGAACTCATCCATGACCTATCACACCCCAACATCTCGCTCTCTCAGCGCCGCCGCGAACCGTTGCTGGAACGCAACCCCTTATTATTCTGGAAAGCCCTGTCCGGGGTGTTACTTTTGCTCAACTTGTTTCTGGTATTTCAACTACTGAACTCATGACCAACTCCCCCATCACCGGCCTGATTCTCGCCGGCGGTCGCGGTCGCCGGATGGGTGGTATCGACAAAGGACTCACCCTGTTCAACGAAACTGCACTGATTGATCACGCCATAGCGACACTGGATCCGCAAGTCAGTGAACTATTGATCAGTGCCAATCGCAATATTGAGCAGTATCGCGGGCGCGGCTATCCCGTACTGACCGATGAACAAGCGGATTTCCCTGGCCCTTTGGCCGGTATCCATAGGGGGTTAGAACGCGCTAAACATGATCTTGTTGTCGTCATCCCCTGTGATACGCCAAAGCTATCCGCAACCTTCGTGTCACGCTTGCTGGAGGTGATGCCAAAGGATGGAGCGGCCTGCATTGCCTACGATGGTGTCCGCGACCAACATCTGGTCTGTCTGCTACGACGCAGCGTGTCAGATTCACTGGATCAAACGTTGAGAGAACAGAACTATCGGGTATCCGATTGGATTCAGTCGCTTGATCCGGTTCGTTGTGATTTTTCTGGACAGGCGGAGATGTTTCTTAATATCAATCAGCTATCAGCTAGCCAACTTTAACCAACCTTGGACGCGCACTACTTCGATATCAATTCCCACGAGTGCGGCACATGCTTGCTTACCAGTCGTTGAGAAAAAGATTACCGATGCGAATGACAAGGCCACGGAATGGCACTGAATATAAACGGCCCGACAATCAATCCCGGCTAGCTGACCTCAATCATTTGTACGCTCCCGTCGGGGAGGACTTCGGCTATATGCCCTTCCGGTTCTTCCAGAAACATTACGGCGAAAACGGTCAGCGCAACGGAACCTGCGATCACCAAGAAGAAGGTCTGTGCGGTGACAAAGGATAATACCGTCAGAAACAATACTGCACCGATGTTTCCATAGGCACCGACGACGCCGGCGATCTGCCCGGTGAGGCGACGCCGAATCAAGGGCACCACCGCGAATACACCACCTGCGCCGGAGCCAACAAAAAACGAGCAACCCATCATCACGATGACCGCGAGAAAAATAGACCAATCTGAATTGATTTGACTCATCAACAGAAAACCCAGCGTCAACCCGGACAGTAGTACCAGCAATGTCTTCTTGCGCCCAAACCGATCGCTGAGCCAACCACCGCTCGGGCAGGAAACCACATCCATACCCGCAAAGCAGGCCGCTAGCAGGCCGGCAGCGACGGCCGATGTGGCGAAGGTGTCGAGAAAGTACAGCGGCAACATGGAGACAACCGCAAGTTCCGAACCAAAGGTCACCGCATACGCCAGACTCAGAATCGTGACTTGCTTAAATTTATAGCGATGCATCTCCGGAACGTCCTGTTGGAATATCTCCGCGTTCACCCTGTAAATTTGCAGGCATTGCAAGACGTAAGTCGCTGCGAGAACGGCATATATTGTGTATACCGCACCGTCATCCAGCATCCCGAGTACCGACACCTTCCAGGTCAACAACCCCAACGCACCGTACATCGGGATATTGACCATCAGATAATAGAAAAAATCCTTTTTGCTGGTCACTTCGAGTCCACCGGTCTTGTTGGGCTTGAAGTAGGTTGAACCCACAGGGGTATCCGATACCGAAAAAAAGTACACCACCGAGTAAACCAGCGTAAGCATACCGGTCAGTGCGGTGGCATAGCGCCAGCCATCATCACCACCGACGAACAAGGCAAGCGCTGGCAAACTGACCGCCGCTGCTGCGGATCCAATGTTGCCCAAGCCCTTGTAGATCCCCTCGGCCAGACCAACTTCTTTGGCCGGAAACCATTCGCTGACAATACGGATACCGATAACAAAGCCAGCACCCACAAACCCCATCAGAAATCGGGCCAGCGCCAACATTTCAAAGGTATCAGCGATGGCAAAAAAGAAACACAGAAAACTAGAGATAAACAACAGAAACGAATAGATCAATCGCGGCCCAAAGGCGTCCACCAGCATACCGATGATAATGCGGGCAGGAATGGTGAGTGCCACATTCAGGATCAGCAACATTTTAATCTGCTGGTCAGACAGCCCCATGCTGTCTCTGATCGCAACCAGCAAAGGCGCGTGGTTAAACCAGACGAGAAACGTCAGGAAAAACGCAAACCAACTCAGATGCAAGATGCGGTTTTTTCCTGAAAAAGACAGTAACTTGAATTGTAAACTCGACATACCCGATTCCATCACAGCCGTGCGTTCGATAGTGAACGTAGACAAACGTTTATGATGGTATGGAGCAAAAACTGTGCCAAATCTCTCGTGTTACAGGAACACGCCAAGAACACGAGTAAATTTTCCGTGTGCGCTCATACGCTTAAGCTACGCGTCGGAACAATCAAACCTGGCGCAATGAATCCATTGCGCTAGGTAAACTCTGTGCGTCATTGCCCGCCGAGGGGTACATCGGGGTGCATGACAGGGTTGGTTCGCCCCAATATGGGGCATGGTAGACAATCGACACTGGCCCCTTAGAGGAACCTAGGAGTATTCGCTGGGGAGAATCACTTCCTCTGTATCCATCATGACCCGAATCGCGGCTTCCAGATCGGTTTGATCGGGGTTTTCTGCTGATTGTTCCATCAATTTGGAATACAGATCGTCTTGCTCATAGATTTGGTAGTCGCTATCAGGCTGTTGCAGATAGGCAGCCCAGGGAATGAACTTGGTCAACGGAAATAGCTGGCCCGGCTTTGGCGATATGTCGATGTTCAAACCGGAGATTAACAGAAGGCGCTTATTCCGATAGCTTGGCTCGTGAATTATGCTGCGATAGGTTCGATCGAACTCCACCTGAGTATTGACCTTGGCGGCGGCCAGCAATGGCGACGGTGATGTCAGTATCCACGACATCACCGGCAGAAGGTTGTTCTCCAGATGTTCATGGCCCTCCTCCGTCGTATTAACCGGCCGCCGAAAGAAAAACTTGTCGGCGCTCAGGAAATCACCAATGGGTTGCGCAGTGGTACTCGTCGGCGGTGTCTTTTCAAGCACCGCCGCGAACTCTGCCGATGCCCGAAAACAATTCGCCGTACTGCAGGTATATAACAGTTCCGGCTTGCCTTGATCATTCAACCCGATGAGTTTTTCCAGCGCTAAAAATAGCCCCTGTTCACGGCGATCATCGAGATACAGATTATCGATCATCACCAACCACTCATTATTATCGCGCGACACCATAATATGGTTACGCGCAAACTCGTACTCATGTATGTACCAGGATAGCACCGCATCCACTTTTCCGCAGTTGGAGGTAGACTGACAACCGTGTGTTTGCAAGCGCGTGTAAGACCCATAGACGCCCCCCTCCGGGTCGTAGCCGACGTGACTGGCCTGGATGATAACCAGATCCTGTCCATGCTCGGCGTGCGGACCATGTCGATCGGTCGCCACGATTCCGCCAACTCGACCGTGATTAAAGGGGAAAACGTTAAAGTGCTTGGCTATCAGTATGATTGGATACCCCTGACTCTCGTCCGAGCACAGGGCACGTGACGGCAAGATTTTCCCCTGAATAAAGCCCAGAGATTTGCACATGTTATAAAGCTTGGGAACAAATGCGCTGTAACGAATCATCTTGCCATCAAGACGAAAACTCCTCATGGAGGCCGAGGGATCGCTGTCGGTGTTGTACATGGTGGCTGCCCAGCTCTTGTTGGTATCGTTAGCCGCACTATACCGCAATCTTGCGCCTGACAAGTATTCGCTCGGGGGGCTACGGATCGCATCGGATTTAAGTTATCACCTCCCGGTCCGTTGATATACAGGACGAATAATGGAACTTTTTCGGATTGCAGCCTACTATAGACACTATGATGTTCAGAATTCGGCAAATACTGGCTCTGTTTTTGGCGCTCGCGATTGTGGCGTTGCCATTACGTGTTGCGTCCGCAACTGTGTTCGACACGAGTATGAGTCCGTGCCAAAATTCGATGATGGGTGGCGCCAACGCGGCGGTAGAGTACTCAGGATCATCCGATTGTTGTTATGACGATACCAACTCAAGCTGTGATAGTTCCTGTGGTTCTTGCGCAACCAGTATCGGCGCAGTAACACCCGCAGCGCTGCCGATTGGCTTCTCTCTGGTCTCTGGTTCCTTATTGATCGTGGACCAGGACTCACTGCGTTTACGCACTTCCGTACCGCTTCTACGCCCGCCTCTATCCTTCTATAGCTAATCGACAGATATTAGTTGGTTTCTACCGACTGATACCTGACCCTTTCTCTTTTGATATGGAGGTTGACCATGGGTCGATCCAGAATATTCTCATCGGCGTGTGCTGTGATTGTGGTCGCGGCTTGCACCCAGACCGTCACCGCTGCGGAGCCCGAACTCACGCTCGCGCAAGCGGAACGTCTCGCCATCGAGCAAGACCCGGCCGCCAACGCGATGCTGATGCGTGCCGATGCACTGGCCTATCACGGCGTGGCCGACAGTCAACTACCCGACCCCAAACTCTCGCTGGGCCTATTTAACCTGCCGCTGGATAACTTCGACCTGAACGACAACCCAACCACCCAGCTCCGCGCTGGTGTGCGCCAGACATTCCCGCGGGGTGACACACTGACACTGAAACGAACGCTGGCCGATGCCGAGGCCACCGCCATTCGCGCCAGCGCGGATAACTATTTGCGCAGCGTTACCCGGGAGGTACGTGAGACTTGGTTTGAGATCTTCTATCACAGCGCCGCTGGGCAGATAATCGCTCAGAGCCGCAATCTGTTTGAACAACTGGTGGACATCACCGAGTCACATTATGGTGGTGGGCGCGTCACTCAGCAGGATGTACTGCAGGCACAAATTGAACTGATACGACTGGATGATCGTGCGACACAAACGCTGGCGACCGAAGAACAACATCGCGCTCAATTGGCAAAGTGGATTGGCGAGGCCGCACACCGGCCACTGAGCCAAACCCTGCCAACGTTATCGCCCCTGCCGTCACGCGCTGATCTGGAGACCTCACTGGAACAGCACCCGCTCATCATCGCCGACAGTGCGCGCATTCAAGGTGCCAACGATGCAATCAATATCGCACGCGCACAGTACAAACCAGAATGGAGTCTCGGAATGGAGTACCGCAAACGGTTTGGCGACAACCCCGATGGCAGCGATCGAGCCGACATGATGGCGATCATGGCAACCGTCGATCTCCCTCTGTTTACTGAAAAACGTCAGGACCAGCGGGTTCTGGCCAGCTTGCGCCAGGCGGATGCGGCGGCATTGACCCGTGACGATAGCGTGCGTCAGCTTCGGGCTACACTGGAACAGGAATATTCGAGTGTCACCAGGCTCTCGGAACGGCAATCGCTGTATCAGTCCGGGCTCTTGCCAAACACAGTCGCTAATGCCGATGCCGCACTCAGCGCCTATCAAAGTGGGCTCAGTGAATTCACCGCTGTGATGCGCGCCCGAATCACCGCATTCAACGTACGTCTTGAAAGCCTGCGCATCGAGGTCGATCGCGCCCAGTCGCACGCCCGCTTGCTATATCTCGCCACCGGAGAAGACTCATGAAATTGTTTGCTCACCGAAACCGTTGGCTCACGCTGATTGGCTGCATCGCCATTCTAAATCCGCTGCTGCCGAACATCGCGATGGGTGCTGAAAATGAAGTGATGTATTGGGTCGCCCCGATGGATGTCAACTATCGGCGCGACAAGCCGGGCAAATCACCCATGGGTATGGATCTGATCCCGATCTACGCCGATGCCAGTGCCGGCGATGGCGTGACGATCTCTCCGGAGGTCATCAATAATCTGGGGGTACGCACAACGCAAGCCGAACGCTCGCGTCTGTGGCGAAGCATCGACACCGTGGGTTACGTCGATTACGACGAATCTATGGTCAGCCATATTCACCTGCGTACCGAGGGATGGATCGACTACCTTGCGACCCACTCCGAAGGCGACCGAATGAAGAAAGGACAACTGCTGCTGGAGTTGTATTCACCCGAACTGGTCAACGTACAGGAAGAATTTGTCCAGGTACTCACGAGTGGAAACAAGCGCCTGATCAAGGCCTCTCGCGCGCGCCTCGCGGCGCTGGGGATTCCACAGGATCAAATCGATTCCTTGGAAAAAACCCGTGAGGTTCAGCAAGTGATTCGTATCTACGCGCCACAAGATGGCATCGTGGCGGCGCTGAACGTGCGACACGGCATGTTCCTGAAACCAGCAACTCAGGCCATGACACTCGCGGACCTATCCAGTGTGTGGTTGCTGGCCGAAGTATTCGAGCGCCAGGCCAATTGGGTCAAGGTCGGTAATCCCGCCGAAGTAAAACTGTCTTATCTGCCGGGACAAACCCTCGAGGGTAAGGTGGAATACATCTACCCGAGCCTGGATCCAAAAACGCGCACACTGAAAGTCCGTCTGCGCTTTGACAATCCCGGTGAGGCGCTAAAACCGAACATGTACGCCGATGTGCGAATTTTTACTGGGCCCAAAAACGACATCGTGGTCATCCCGCTGGAGGCATTGATTCGTACCGGTAATGAGGAACGTGTGATTGTCGCCATGGGTGAAGGACGATTCGAGGCGCGACAAGTGCGCGCCGGCATTGAAAGCGGTGACTGGGTCGAGATCATCAATGGCATTGATGAAAATGAATCGGTCGTGGTGTCGGGTCAGTTTCTGATCGACTCCGAGGCCAGTCTGCGCGCCAGCCTGAAACGCATGACGCCACCTGACGACACTGAACAGATGAATCATTCCGACCTAGAGCGAATACAATGATCGCTCGCATCATTAACTGGTCGATTGCCAATCGCGTGATGGTATTGCTGCTGACAGCTATGTTGACTGGCTGGGGCGTGTATGCGGTGAAAAATACACCGCTGGATGCGATCCCCGACCTGTCTGATGTGCAGGTCATCATCAAGACCACGTTCGCAGGACAAGCACCGCAAGTAGTTGAGGATCAAGTCACCTTTCCGTTAACCACCGCAATGCTGTCGGTGCCCAAGGCAACCAATGTACGCGGCTATTCCTTCTTCGGTGATTCTTACGTCTATGTGATTTTTGAAGACGGCACCGACCCCTACTGGGCCCGTTCCCGCGTGCTTGAGTATCTCAGTCAGGTCAGCAGCAAGCTTCCGCCGGACGCACGCCCCGAACTCGGGCCAGATGCCACCGGTGTTGGCTGGGTCTATGAATACGCCCTAGTTGATCGCAGCGGGACACACGATCTGGCGCAATTGCGCAGCCTTCAGGACTGGTTCTTGAAGTATGAGTTGCAAACCGTGCCGGGCGTGTCCGAAGTCGCGACCATCGGCGGCATGGTTAAACAATATCAGGTGGTACTCAACCCAAGTAGCCTGCGTGCCTATGGACTACCCCTATCCACCATCAAGGCGGCCATCCAGCGCGGCAACCAGGAGACCGGTGGCTCGGTCATCGAGATGTCAGAGGCCGAATACATGGTTCGCGCCAGCGGCTACATCAATGAACTGGATGACCTTCGTCACATCCCATTGGGTATAAATGATCGCGGCACCCCCATTTTATTAAAGGACATCGCCGAGGTTCGACTGGGGCCACAACTGCGGCGCGGCATCGCCGAACTGGATGGCGAAGGCGAAGTGGTCGGCGGAATCATTGTCATGCGCTTTGGTGAGAACGCACTAACAACCATCGAGGGTGTCAAGAAGAAGCTATCTGAACTCAAACACGGCCTGCCCGATGGCGTCGAAATCGTAGAAACCTATAATCGCGCTAATCTGATACGACGTGCAGTAGATACGCTGAACACCAAACTGGTTGAAGAGTTCTTTGTGGTAGCTGCCGTGTGCGCGATATTTTTGTTTCACCTGCGTTCCGCGTTGGTGATTATTCTATCGTTGCCGATCGGCATACTGGTCGCTTTCATTATCATGGAGCGCATCGGAATCAACGCCAACATCATGTCACTGGGTGGAATCGCGATCGCCATTGGTGCCATGGTGGATGCCGCCATCGTGATGATCGAGAACGTACATAAACATATGGAGCAAACCAAGGTCACCGATGAGAATCGCTGGCGACTGGTGGCTAACGCCGCGTGTGAGGTTGGGCCACCACTATTCTTCTCTCTGCTTATCATCACCCTGAGTTTTCTGCCTGTATTCACACTGGAAGCCCAGGAAGGCCGTTTGTTCTCTCCGCTGGCCTATACCAAGACCTTTGCCATGGCTGGTGCTGCGGTGTTGTCGATCACTTTGGTTCCGGTGTTAATGGGTTATTTCATCCGCGGTCATATCATTGCCGAACGCAAGAACCCAATTAACAGGCTGTTGGTTTCGGCCTATCGTCCATTTATCAACGCGGTTCTGAAGTCACCCAAGACGATACTCACAGGCTCCGTCGTACTGGTTTTGATTGGCCTATGGCCGGCTACTCAGCTGGGTTCAGAGTTCATGCCCGATCTCGACGAAGGTGACTTGTTGTACATGCCCAGCACTTTTCCCGCAGTATCCGCCGGTAAGGTCCAGGAACTGTTACAGCAAACCGACAAGCTGATTCGCACCGTACCCGAAGTCGCGCGCGTATTTGGCAAGGCCGGTCGCGCTGAGACCGCAACCGATCCCGCCCCACTGACGATGATTGAAACCACCATTCAATTTAAACCTCGCGATCAGTGGCGCGAAGGCATGACCATCGACAAACTCAAACGTGAACTCGATGCGCGGGTAAAAATACCCGGCATAACCAACACATGGGTTATGCCGATCAAAAATCGGATCGATATGCTGGCCACCGGCATTAAAACCCCCGTAGGGGTCAAGATCGCCGGGCCTGACCTTGAGAAGATACAAATGATTGGCCGGCGTCTGGAAAGAGTTCTCGCCGATGTACCGGGCACCGTATCGGTCTATTCCGAGCGCGTCGCCGGGGGGCGTTATGTCAGCATCGATATCAATCGACAGGCGGCCGCGCGCTTTGCGCTCAACATCGCCGATGTGCAAGAGGTTGTGCGCACCGCACTGGGCGGCATGCGCGTCGGCATGACGGTCGAAGGACTGGAACGCTACCCGATTAACATACGCTATCCGCGCGATATCCGTGATTCTCTGGAAAAAATTCGCAACCTGCCCATCGTCACGCCGAGTGGTGCGAGAATCCCTCTGGGTGAGGTGGCCGACGTGCGTATAACCTCCGGCCCGGGGGTGATCAAGACGGAAAACGCCCGGCTCAACGGTTGGACCTATATCGATATCGAAGGACGTGACCTAGGTTCCTATGTGATCGAGGCAAAACGCGTTGTCGCGGAGCAGGTGGCACTACCAACCGGATATTCGATCTCTTGGTCGGGTCAATACGAATACCTGGTACGCGCCAAGCAGAAATTAAAAACTGTGGTACCGCTGACGCTCGCGGTCATCGTGCTGTTGCTGTATGTTAATTTTCGTAACCTTACCGAGGTTCTGATCATTATGGGTACCCTGCCCTTGGCCCTTGGCGGCGGCCTCTGGTTGTTGTATCTGCTGGGGTATAACTTGTCGGTTGCTGTGGGTGTCGGATTTATCGCATTGTCTGGTGTAGCGGTCGAAATTGGCGTGGTGATGTTGGTGTATCTGAATCAGGCATTGCAACGCCATACGACCTTGGCTCGTCAAAACAATCGCAAGCTGACCCGCAACGATGTCCGCACTGCGGTCATTGATGGTGCGTTGCTGCGCGTACGACCGATCATGATGACGGTGGCGGCGATCATCGTCGGCCTGCTGCCAATCATGCTTGGCGGCGGAACCGGTTCGGAGGTGATGAGGCGAATCGCGGCACCGATGGTTGGGGGTATGGTCAGCGCTACCGTGTTGACCTTGGTGGTATTGCCCGCCATTTTTCTGCTGTGGAAACAACGCGTGGTATCATCTGACACTTGATCCCTCACCCCAACCCTCTTCCATAGGGAGGGGCTTTGTAGACGGTAGTACGAGAGAGTAGATGCGATGGGTAACTCACTTCAGGATCAATTGTTAAAAGCCGGTGCAGCCAGTAAGCAGCAGGCGCAAAAAGCCGGGGGTGCGCGGCGCAAAAAACAAAAGCAAAGTAATAAAAACGCGGCCATCAGCGTCGAGGAAAGTGCGGTACTTGCCAAACAGGCGCAGGCTGAAAAGATCGGACGTGACCGTGAACTCAACCAGAAGAAACAACAGGAAGTCGAACGTAAAGCCATTGCTGCGCAGATTCGTCAGCTGATCGAGATGAACCGGTTGTCCCGTGATGACGGAGAAACCCCGTACAACTTTGTCGATGAAAAAAACGTGCGCAAGATTTTTGTATCGGAGGAATTGCACGCCCAACTTGGCGCAGGAATTTTATCCATCGTTAAACTCGGCGATTCCTATGAGGTAGTGCCTACCATTGTTGCGAACAAAATCAGTGAACGCGATCCCGCCGTCGTAATCGCACGCAGTGCGTCTGATAGCGATACCGGCAACGCCGAAGACGACCCCTACGCCAACTATCAAGTACCCGACGACCTGATCTGGTAGGCGTAAGCAACTTGGGTCCCGGGTGGCCATCGCCAAGGAGCGGTGCCCCAAGTCGATCGGCGATCCTGTCATAATCCCTGCCGGCCAAAACCGCTGTCAGTCCGCCACTTCCTGGTGATTGCCCCCAAACCTAAGATTCGTCATGAATGAAGGATTTCTTGCCAACATGGGCACCGACATCGACGCGGTGGTGGCCGCAGCATCAAATCGTGCCTTCAACACGGGCTAATTCTTGCCATTGCCTACGCTGGCTTGCTTTATGCGCTGGCCGTACGCCGCAAACCACTCTATGATCGGAGTTCCAAAAACCCTGCACGACACCCTGTCATCTGTGGCGATTGAATAACGACGCAAAAATTACCCAATCCAGCTTTCACCCTGCGTGGTGGCTGTCAAACCCTCACTTGCAGACCATCTGGCCGGCATTGTTTCGCAGAATATCGCTGCCCGATGTGAATCAGGAGCGCATTAGCCTCGACGATGGAGACTTTATCGATCTGCTCCATGTGCCAGGAAATACCGACGCTCCTCGGGTTCTGCTGCTGCACGGTCTCGAGGGATCGCAACGTTCTCACTACATAAAGGGAATGTTGTCGGCATTGGCAACGCACGGTTATGCCGCGACGCTAATGCATTTTCGCGGCTGCAGCGGCGAGACCAACCGCAAGGCGCGGGCCTATCACTCGGGTGATACCGATGACCTGTCGGCCATATTGTCACTGCTACACCAACGCGAGCCGCGTCGTCCCATCATTGCCATCGGCTATTCGCTGGGAGGCAACGTACTGCTCAAACATCTGGGTGAACGCGGCGCAGATAGCCAACTGCATGCAGCCGCAGCCGTATCAGTACCGTTGCGTCTGGATCTGGCCGCCAACCGCCTCACCTCAGGTGCATCCCGTTTTTATCAGTGGCGTCTGCTGAAGCAGCTGCGATGCAACTATCGTGACAAGTTCAAAAATCGAACAGATGCACCCTTCTCGCTAGATCGATTGGGTGAACTTGATACGTTCTGGAAGTTTGATAATGAAATCACTGCCCCGCTACACGATTTTCGCGATGTAGATGACTACTATGAGCAATGTAGTTCGCGGCAGTTTCTTGCAACCATATCGACACCGACACTGATCCTGCACGCCATGGATGACCCCTTTATGAGCCACGACATCGTTCCAGCAGAAACCGAACTCGCGGACAGTGTGCGCATGGAGGTATCCGCGCACGGCGGCCATGTGGGCTTCATCCAGGGCAATATTCCAGGGCGGGCGAAATACTGGCTGGAGCAACGACTGATCGATTTTGTGCACGATTACTCAGACTAACGTCAGACAATCCTGTGTTTTTGAGATACCATCTTCTCCATCATCGGTAGTGAGTCGTTCACATGGTTGAAATTGGGCAATATAATCGTCTGCGGGTCTTGAAGCAGGTCGATTTCGGACTCTATCTGGAGGGTGACACTCTGGGTGAGATTCTGTTACCGAAGCGCTACACCACCGCCGACATGAAAATCGGCGATGAAATCGACATATTCCTTTACCGCGACTCTGAAGACCGACTCACCGCCACCACCGATCACCCGATTGCAACGGTGGGCGAATGCGAGAGCTTTAAGGTGGCTGCGGTCAATAAGGCTGGGGCTTTTCTGGACTGGGGCCTGCCCAAGGATCTGTTGGTTCCGTTTAACGAACAACGCAAACCCCTGAGTGAGGGTGAAGTCTGCGTCGCCTGTGTTTATCTTGACGGTCACACCTCACGCATCGCCGCATCCACCCGACTCGATGAATTTCTGAGTGAGGAATCGGATAACTTCACGCCCGGACAGCAAGTCTCACTGCTGATCTGTGCGCACACCGATCTCGGCCTGAAGGCCGTGATCAATAGCACCCACTTGGGAATGGTCTTTGACAGTGATCTGCTGCAACCGCTGAAGGTCGGTGAGAAGCTGACAGGTTACATCAAACACGTGCGTGAAGATCTGCGTATTGATCTCGCTATACAACCACCGGCGGTGGAAACCCGAGGTGACCTTTGTTCTCAAATTCTGGAATATTTGCATGCGAGCGATGGGGAATCCACGCTCACTGACAAAAGCACACCTGATGCGATATTCGCACAGTTCGGCGTCAGCAAATCCAACTACAAAAAAGCGCTGGGGCAACTGTACAAACGCAAACAGATCAGGCTCGGCAATAAAGTAATCGAGCTAGTCCGCTAAAAGGGGCAACCCCGTATGTGATCAGCAGATCTGGCTGGCATTCAGCCACCCGCAAGAACACAAACTCACTGACTGGTCTTTAGCCTATATAAACAAAGAGATTCATCAGTATCTACCGCGGGCGATGAACTTCACCATTGCAGACACCCAAGATTCCCCGCTGTTACCTGATCATGAAAAGAGAATTGGCAAAGGTTGTCGAACGGATATCCAGAACTTTGCCGATGACGGTCAAAATAACACCGTCTTTGTGCATTCTAATCTGGCCTCCGATGCCTACCATTTCGACACTCTCGCGGGTTTCGCTTTGCGCTGGACGACTTCGGCACTGGAATCTCATCCTATGCCTATCTTAAGGCTCTACCCGTCACCTATCTGAAAATTGACGGGTGCTTTATCCGTAATCTCGAGAATGATTCAGTTGACCGTAACATCATTCGGTATTATCAAGGACATTAGCGTGGACGTCGCACAGGGCTACGGTATCGGCAAACCTGCATCGATATTTGAGCTCTGCATCGATGATGAGTCAAACCAACAATTAGCCTAACTATCGCCTTCGCCAAATCGAAGCCCCTTTGCTTAAAACCTGCTAAACGCCGACGTCGGGATAGGAGGATTTCAAGGCGCCGTAAAGATCTTCCTTGAACGAGAGGCTGTTACTATCCAATTCACTAATAAAATCGGCTAGATATTCGTTGTCTTCTCGATCATTCCACACTTTTACGTAGCTACCTTCCTTGTAGCCATGATCCTGACGGAACATGTTGAGCACATTTTTTCCGACATACACTTCGTACAGCTCATCAAAGGACATATCCAGATGATTCATCACGCCGGATATCAATGAAAAGTGCGCGCCCTGATCGATCAGGGTCTGCTTGGCTAACAGCTCAATACTGGTTTTGATGTCATCTGTGGCTTGTGGTGATTCAAACTCGCTGGCTATTTTACTCGCAATCGCTTCGGGGGTTTCATCGTCTTCGAGACGAATACTCAAGGCGAAGTGGACAATGTCCACGACTTCGAGTTTCACCTGCATTACATCGGGGGTTTGCTTCTTCCACCACTTCCAACCGTGGTGTTCAAGCATCTCGGAGGCTTCCATCCAGATCGCGCGGTACCATTCGTTGCCGGCATCTCGCCAGTCCGGATTGACCTTGCTGTTCATCGAATCCTGCAAAGCCAGCATCGTAATAATCTTTTGTTTCATACGCTTATTTTGCCCGAGACAAGTGCGCTTGTCCTGATCAAAAGCAAAATACTTTGAGAAATACGGACATGGGCCTAAAACCCGGCCGCAATCGCGGGTTACTGCTGAATAATCAGCAGAAGATCCTGTACATTGATGATGCCGTCACCACCGTCCGGAGGGTATAAATCGCCATGCGCAAGCTCTGTAGGCGTTGCCACCAGCTGACCCTTAACAATCCTTTCCGCAATCAGATAGTCTGCGCCATTCACGACTCCGTCCGGTGCGCCGAGTGGCGCAATATCACCCGCCAGATACGGTATCAGGGGCAACAAATCCTCGCCATCGTTCAGCAAATCCCCATCGGTATCTGCGTTGATCGGATTGGTATCGGTTCCTTCCAAATAGCTGGATGGGTCGCCATCCATGTTCACTTCGTCAAAATCGTTCAAACCATCACCATCGGTGTCGACCAAACGCGCATTGGTACCCAGCGCATTCTCAGTGATGTCATCCAAGCCATCATTGTCGTCATCGTCATCGCAAGAGTTACCGAGTCCATCGTCATCGGTGTCGACCTGAAACACGTTGCTGACCTCGACACAGTTGTCATCGCGATTGACGATAGTGTCGTCATCCCAATCATCATCACCCAACCCGGTGTCCGCGACATGCAGGGTCGAGTTACCGGTCACGTCATCTATTGCCGAGAAATATACGACTGCGTCATCTTTCAATATCAGCGGCTCGGGTTCCAGACGCAGCTTGACGGTGCCATCATCGATCTTGCGCGCAAATGGGTTATTCAAATCCGCGCTGATCACCCAAACCTCACTGGCAACGGTCGGAACATAGGGTAATGGCTCCACACCGGCCAGCGACTCAGCGGCGATAACCGTCACAAACGAGCGCCCCTTGTACACAAACGGTTCAGGAGAGCTGACGTAGGTATAGGTAGACGGTAGTGTCACGCTATAGATCTTGTACCAAACCCCATCCACCTTAAGAAACATGCCGACGGTGTCGAAGTTAACCGATGCGGAAATCACGGTCTGGCCAGCGCCACTAGCCGCTTCTGGCGCAAACCATGGAATGCCATTAAAAACCTGATCAGCACCGTGAGAGATCTGTTCTACGGCCTGAGTCAACGCGTCAACACGATACAGCCGGTGAACCCCACCGTCCTTATAACCCACAAGAAAGGCATCCTCGTTTTCAAACCAACGGGAACCTGCGTCACCATGTGTGGTGATGGTTTGCTCACTGGCCGGGTCATCGGTGGTACGCCAACTAATTCCCGTCGTGGTTGCATCAATTTTGTGTGTGTAGACCAGCTTGTGCTCACCACTGGTTCCCTGCCGCGTGCCAAAGGGGCGCCAGCGATCGACGCCATCGGTCAGACCACCGCTCACCCACTCGTCTGAGGCATTCTGTCGGGCGGTTGCGATCGCCCGCTGGGTACCAAATGTCTTGGTATAGGTGATCAGGGTTTTATCCAGACCATAGAAAAACTCTGGCCCGTTGCCCACCCCGGCCATGCTGGAAAGACCCGTATCAACCAGCGTGCCTTTTCCATCGACCGGAAAAATAACCCAGGTATTGGGATTGATCCCGGCCAACCACAGGTTCCCGTCAAGATCCTGCCACACCATCCGGCGTAGCGAGTTATCGAACTCCGGGTCATGAACGCTGACCGCCGGATCCGAAATCAGCTGGTCGTTAGGAACGAAGGCGGCAGTCGCTGACAGAGACACCAGAAAGCCCATCAGTAGTGGAACAATCAATAGGATACGCATACCGTTACTGCATCGGCATGCCACCGTATTCATTGAGTTTCGGCTGATTCACCGACTAGACCATCCCATTGGCGGGATATTCGTCGTTCCGGTCATGGGACGGCCTGTTTGTACCCTTGGGCTAGGCCGCAGACAAATGCTCCCGGTAATGCGGGTCAATCCAGCATCTTGGCAGTGGTTCTCCGGACAGAAACATTAAATCAATCTTGGTAAAGGGCTCTGCATCAGGCAGGTCTTCTCCATGATTGTATCGGGCTGAAACCGTATCGCGAAATGGGTCAAACAGCGCGGCAGGATCCAGGATTTCGACTAACTCGGCATTGGGTCTGTATTGTAAAAACATGGTGTACACCTCGCTCAGAACGTGAAAGGTAGATACTATTTAGTATGGTGCTTATCCACCAAGTTTCAATCTGTTCCTCATTGAAAATAGTTATACTTACGCGGTCATAAACTAGGCATCAACTAAAACAACAGGAGTCTGTGATGGATAAAGTAATACGCGCGGCAGATACCCCCTTTTCGGTCAACGTTGAGTCGGGTAAAACCTACACGTGGTGTGCGTGTGGACGTAGCAGCAAGCAACCGTTTTGTGATGGCTCACATGCAGGCACCGGCATTAAACCGGTATCGTATGAAGCAAGTAAAAATGAAGTGGTGTATTTTTGCGGCTGTAAACAAACGAAGTCCGCCCCTATGTGCGATGGTAGCCATGCAAACAAATGAACCCGGCATCACCCGGTCGCTGGTCTACCGCGTAAACCGTTCTCGGAGTGGGTGCATAGAAGCAGCACGGTATCGAACGCGTATGCTTTTAGATGTGTTCGCTAGAAGTAAACTTAGGGCAGATTCTAGTTAATGGTTCTACGGCTCCATCGCTTCAGAGTAGCGATCAAATTCCTTTAGAAGCTGTCGGGCATCGTCTCCATATCGACGAATCCACTGAGTCAAAACAATCGGATTGATCCCCGCATTGCGTTCTAGGTGCGCGCGCAAACGGGACAAACCCTCCTCGCCCACTCGATTCTCACGCGAAATACCTGGGCTGGGAATTTTATCGGACATTAGCCAAATCTCGAGAAAAAGAACCGAGTCAGATCCTGGTTTATGCGCAATGCTGCACACATTTACATATAGGACTTGGCCTCTTCTCCCGGGTTTGGCAAGCCTGAAATACGCCACGCCTCTTTGCGGTTGTGAAAGAGGTCGTTCACACAGTGAGGACCAAGATCATTGATGCGGCATACATGGCTCATTACCGTCAGTGAGCCGGTTTTCAGGTAATGGTCGCGCATATAATCGATAATGCTCCAATGCTTCGGCGTCAGCAGAAAAATGCCATCATACGCTGCAATATCACTGGCCAGTTCCGGGGTCCAGGCTTGAGGGTCGAGAAAAAACCCATCCTTATCGAAAACCTGAGTAATTGAAGTGTGCATCGCTGTATTCATCACTGGACTCCTTTGGTAGCGTTTACATCAGGGTCGCCTGAGCTGCGATAAAAACATGTCTTCTGCCAATAAGATTAGTATTCACACGTTAAACAATCAAGTCGCTAAATCCGTTTTAACAGGCAGGTGATATGGTAGATACGTAACACACAGAGGTAGTCCCGGACATCTGAACAGGCCGATAGGTAGCATTTCTGCTCAAACGAGGCATGATATGCCTCATTCAGATAATCTACGACCGTCACGCCTCCATCATTATTAAGACCCGCATCACAGACGTTGCCAAAGCCGTCGCCATCCGTATCGCGCTGATCGACATTGGGGCCCTGTTGCCGTCAACACGCCAGTTTTGGCTAGTTGATAACTTGCCTGTCTAAGAAATACTGGAATAGACGGGGGCTGGCGCTCATTGGATGGACCCGGCTGGCTGGATTTATATCAGTCCGTTCATGGGAGACTAATCCGCCTCAACCGACTCCAAGGGGAAAATAACGGTAAAGCGGGTTCCCTTCCCTTCGGTGCTCTCCACCTTCACCCGCCCGCCATGCATCTCGGTAAATCGCTGCACCAGGACCAGCCCAATCCCGGTTCCTTCGTGCTTCCGGTTCAGCCCAGAATCGAGCTGGACAAAGGGGGTGAAAAGGTGCTCCCGTTTCTCGGAAGGAATGAAAGACCCCTCGTTCCAGACGGAAATCGCCACCATCGCCTCTTCCGGGAGGGTATTCACTTCCACCTTGATCCTGGCACCTTCCGGGGAAAACTTGACCGCGTTATTCAGGAGACCGCCCAGGATCTGCCGCAATCGTTTCGGATCAGCGGAAAAGGTTTCATAGAGCCCGTCTGCGGTGAAAGTGATTTCCTGTTTTTTTACTGTGGCATCCCGGCGGGCATTGGTGATGGCCAGCTCGCAGCAAAGCTTGATATTCAGTTCCTGCCGTTCGAGCTTGATCTTCCGGGTGCCGATCCGGCTGAGGTCGATCACGTCATTGATCTGCTTGAGCAGTTTTCTCCCGCTGTTCTCGATCATTTCGAGGGAAGCGCTTTGCCGGGGGGTCAACGTGCCGTAGACCTCTTCCTGCAAGGCCTCGGACAACCCCATGATCGCATTCAGAGGGGTACGGAGCTCATGGCTGACGCTGGCAATAAACTCGTCCTTGGCCCGACTCGATTCCTCCGCCTCCCGGACTCTGTTCAAAAGTTCCATCGCGAGACGCTTGTTTTCTTCCCACAGTCGGTGCTGCTCGAGAGTTTTCTGCACGATGAGTGGGATGATCTGAAGATACCCGCCCCCTTTGCAGACATAGTCGGCAGCGCCCTTCTTGATCGCATCCACGGCAATTTCGTAGTCATCCTCGCCGGCCATCATGATGATGGGAAGCCTCTGTTTTACAAGTATCCTCTCGAGGACCTCCATTCCGGTGCTGTCGGGCAGGTTCTGGTCCAGGAGGACTGCGTCAAACCGGGAAAGATCCTGCGCCATGCAGGACTGTCCATCGGTGACAACGGTCACAAAGGCGTTCCGGTCCACCAAGACGTCCCGCAGAAGATCTCCCTGGTCCGGATCATCCTCGACAATGAGGATCCGCTTCTCGTTGAGCGCCCTTATTTCCGTGCCCGGTTTGTCTTCTTCGGATTCAATTTTGGTCATCTGGCTGCGCTTCGGTTCAGCGCTTCTCGCGGGGATAAGAATCGCCCTGTTCGTTATGAAGGGTCAGGAATTCCTTTAACAAGGTAGGATCCCACTTCCCGCTCTCTGCCTCTTTTACAAGAATCTCACATGATTCTTCTACGGTAAATGCACGTTTGTAGGGACGCTCACTCGTCAACGCGTCAAAAGCATCCAGGAGTTGAAATGCCCTTGCCAGCAAAGGAACATCCTCCCCCGACAGTCCGTCGGGATACCCCTTGCCGTCCCATCGTTCGTGGTGATGGCGAACGATGGGGACAACCCTCTGCATGGTGCGCAACGGCTTGAGAAGATCCGCACCGATGGTGGTGTGCGTTTCCATCACCTTCCACTCTTCCGGAGTGAGTTTCCCCTGTTTGAGAAGAATGGAATCCGGAATGCCGATTTTCCCGATATCATGCAGGATCCCCGCCCTTCCCAGCGCCTTCACATCGGGGGCGGAAAAGCCCAAGTGTCGGCCGAACGCTATCCCCGCCTCCGTGAGACGGTCACAGTGATCCCCCGTCGTCTCATCCTTTGCCTCGACACCCCGCGCGAGGGTTTCGAGTACCTTCTCCGCGTCATCGAGGTTCTCGGTCAGCCTTCTTACCCGGGCAAGAGACTTCACCCGTGCAGTGAGTTCAACGCGGTCCACGGGCTTGGACATGAAATCATCACAACCCGCTTCGAGGCCCTTGATCTTGTCGTCCTTCGAGTCGAGCGCGGTAACCAGGACGATCGGGATCAACTGGAGTTTCCCGTCCTCCTTTATTTTCCGGCAGACCTCGAATCCGTCGATTTCCGGCATCATCACGTCGAGAAGAATCACGTCCGGTTCGAGTTCGGCGATCAGGTCGAGGCATTCCGTGGGGTGGGTCGTGGAGGAAAACCGAAATCCGGCAAGGGAGGCGGCCGCCTCGAGCACCGCGATCGAGTTTGCATCGTCATCGACGGCTAGGACGTGAACGGGCCGTTCGGAGAATAATTCCATCACAGGTTCCTTCTCTCAAGAAGAGGAAAGCATTTCATCAGACCGGACAGGAAAGTGCAATCGTGTTTTGTTTCCGGCCATGGTCACTCTTTTGAACCCAGTGCTGACAAAACCTCACGGAGAAGATGAAGTCGGACAGGCTTGCTCATCACCCTGTTCGCCCCCGCTTCCAGACACTCATCTTCAACCTCCTCCGGGGAATGCGCCGACATGATGATGACCATGACATCGGCTAGTCGCTCTGCTTTTCGAATCGATCGGAGGACCTCCATGCCGTTCATTCCGGGCATTTCCAGGTCGAGGAGAACAAAGTCGGGAGGAGCCTCCTCCATCATTCGCAGGGCTTCCGGACCTTCCAGTGCGGTCCGGACCTGGTGGCCACCATGTTCCAAGGAGTCCCGGACAAAACCCAAGTTCTCCGGCCGATCATCCACCAGAAGAATGTTCCAAGGTCCTGCAGGAGACCCGATCATTCTCCCTCCCCTCCCTGGGCGATGTAATCGGGATCGAGAAGCCTCCCGAATTCTTCCATCAATTCCTTCGTCTTGTACGGCTTGGGGAGGAATGCACTCGCCCCGATCTCCCTGCAGAGATCCCGGTCCTGTCCCATCACCGATGCACTCATTGCGATCACGGGCAGTTCACGGGTCTCCGGCATGGCCCGAAGACAGCGAAGCACATTGACTCCGTTCATCACCGGCATATGGATGTCGAGCAGGATGATGTCGGGGATTTGTTCAGACACCTGTTGCAGCGCGGAAATCCCGTTGTCCGCAACCTCCACCTGGAAGCCCCGGTCGCGAAGGAAGTCGACCAAGTATGTCCGGTTGTCCTCCACGTCATCCACGAGCAGAACCCGTACCGATGTTTTCCGGGGTGGCGGGCC
>JYMV01009476.1_pt1 | contig 55413 bp, 39 predicted proteins | sample 338911 | NCBI WGS metagenome assembly JYMV01 (sample SAMN03354496, study PRJNA234377) | hydrothermal vent metagenome | biome: Deep sea; feature: Hydrothermal plumes at the Eastern Lau Spreading Center, Western Pacific Ocean; material: Seawater | place: Tonga | collected 2009 | depth 2000 m m | reverse complement strand
TTCTTCACTAGACTCATCGAACTCATCACCAGATGATTCTAGCCAATTATGGTTGAAGGTAAACTGGGACTTAGTGATTAAATGTATGGTCTCATCTCCTTTATTGCCATCCTTGCTTTCCTTTTATTAGTTTTAATTTTGATTGGAGAAAAAAATTTCATTATTTTTTGTTGCATTCCTATCCAAGTATGCAACTTTATGACTTAGATCATCACCATGCATTGCAAGTACACCACCATCATCACCCAGCCTAAATACTCCCTTTGAACTACCATCAATATCTTCGATTCGAAGACTTTCACAAGTAATATAACTTGAATTGCGTACTCCTCAGCATAGCGAGGACTTCGACTTCGAACCCTCCTTCCAATTTACTCGCCAACTCCAACATATATGTGACTGTCTGGCAACGGGGCAACCCCACCGAACCCGCCCGAAAATAACCTTGACCAGATGTGCGTGATCGATGCAGTTTACCAATCGATGTATAGCGGCAAAGCGGTTGAGCTGAATCTATCCTGATTGTTCAGGCCTGTCCTGCAATTGGGTCTACTGCTTTTAGATCTACCAGCGACAAAGTGAATGTTCAGTTTGAACACCCACTTTTTTGTTTGAATGGGATAAAGCCCTTGACAATGCTTTTTGCCTGAAATATAATTCAGGCGTAGCTAAATTATGTTTTTAATTCTGTGAAATTTAGATTTTTGGAAGCTGAATGAGTTCGCAAGCCGTCGAAGATTATCTGAAAGCAATTTATAAATTACAACTTCGAGATTCCCTCGTGACAACTTCAGCCTTGGCTGAATACCTAAAGGTTAAGCCGGCCTCTGCCACGGGAATGATTAAGAAGTTGGCCTCATCCAATTTGGTAAGACACGAACGCTACCAAGGCGTCAATCTCACCTCGCCCGGTGAGAAAATTGCTTTAGAGGTTATTCGACACCATCGGTTGGTTGAGTTGTATTTAGCCGAGGCACTAAATGTCCCTTGGGATAAAGTCCATGATGAAGCCGAAAAATGGGAACACATTTTATCAGAAGATCTTGAAGATCGGATTGATGAAATATTGGGTTACCCAACAGCAGACCCTCACGGTGCGCAGATACCCAGCCGGGATGGAACAATCGATGACAGGCCTGTCTACCAGCTCTCCGAGTTGGAGGTGGGAAATCGTGCTATTATCGCCGAAGTTAGAGACGAGGATGCCGATCTGCTTCGCCATTTGGGAGAATTGAAACTCTATCCACAGACTGAGATCGAAGTAGTATCAATTTCGCCTTTTGACATGCTAATGACGATTCGTTCCTATTTAGAGAGTGGTAATTCAGGTGATCTTGTCATTGGCCAAAAAGTTGCCAGCAGTATCTCTGTCACTATTCTATAGCAGGACCAGCCTGGAAAAGAAAACTGAATTGAAGAAAATTGCTGGTATTAAATATTTCTTATCAATTTTGTTAGCTCGCCTACATTATCGCTATACCTGCCAATGAAATTGTCGTACCAACCATTCTGATGGCTTACATCGGTCACGGCATGATGATAGAAGATCTGAGTTCCATTGGTCTTAGTCTGCAACAAGTGCTAGTTGATCAGCACGGCTGGACGCTGCTGACCGCGGTCAGCCTGATGCTCTTTTCATTGCTGCACAATCCCTGTTCAACGACTATGTTAACTATTTACAAAGAGACCAAGAGCGTCGAAATGGACCGTTTTCAGCGGACTGATGCCGCTAAGCATCGCCTTTATTCTACTGTTTATCCTTAATCAGGGAGTACAGTTGCTCAAACTACTATAGAGTTCTATCTTTTGCGTTTGCAGTTCAGTCAAGCACTGGCTTCCTGAACTTATATCAGTGCCTCTGTGAACTCATGTATGGGTGAATCTGCTCACTAAGTGGAAATTTGCCTAGTCGCCTAAAGAGGGTTAACTGTAAAAGAGACCAATCTGATACAAGAGGGCCAAATGGAAAATCCAGCTCTAAGCCACTGTGCCAAACTAATAAGGAGTAAAGGTGAAGAAATATCGCTTGAAGGATTTGGATTGCCCAAACTGCGCGGTGGAGATTGAGGAAAACCTGAGACAACTGGGTGGAGTTCGCGCCGTCGAACTTAATTTCGCCGCTTCAATCCTTGTACTGGACACAGATAATCCTATCGAAGCGATTCGCCGCGTCATCAAGCAGGTTGAGCCCGATGTCGAAATCGTCGAACAATCCGATGCCGAATCTGGCGAAGACACGGATTTCGACATAAAGCGCGAACTTGTGTTAGTCGGTATTGCGGTGGTTCTGTTTTTCGTTGGCTTAATCTTCAACAACAAACTTCAAGCAACCCCCTACAGCATCGGCGAATACCTCGTCTTTATCCCCGCCTACCTGCTAAGTGGGTGGACGGTGCTATCGAGTGCAGGACGGAATGTCTTTCGTGGAAAGGTGTTCGACGAAAACTTCTTGATGACCGTTGCGACCCTTGGCGCGGCTGCGATTCACGAACTGCCCGAAGCCGTGGCCGTCATGTTGTTTTATCAGGTCGGCGAGTTCGTCCAAGACCTGTCGGTAAGTCGTTCTCGACGCTCGGTTAAGTCGCTGTTGGAAATCCGCCCTGATTCCGCTAACTTGATGATTGGCGGAGAGTTGCAAAAGGTCAAACCAGAGGAGGTGACAGTTGGGGATACGGTTCTGGTGAAGCCGGGCGAAAGGATTCCGCTGGACGGTGAGGTGATCGCAGGAAGTTCGCAGGTGGATACCTCTGCGCTGACGGGTGAACCTGTGCCGCGACTCGTAGAAGTAGGCGAAACCGTCTTAGCCGGCATGATTAACAAAGAGGGAACGCTGACAGTCAAAGTCACCAAGCTGCTTGCAGAATCCTCAATCGCCAAGATTTTAGATTTGGTGGAGAACGCAACCGGCAAAAAAGCAGAGACAGAGAAGTTCATCACAACCTTTGCCAGATCCTACACACCCTTTGTGGTGTTTGGTGCATTGGCAGTTGCATTGCTCCCACCGTTACTGCTGAGGGCGAGTTTTTTAATATGGATTTATCGTGCGCTGGTACTCCTTGTCATCTCCTGTCCCTGTGCGCTGGTCGTCAGCATTCCGCTCGGCTACTTTGGTGGCGTCGGCGGGGCCTCGCGGCGAGGGATTTTGGTCAAAGGCTCCAACTTCCTTGATGTTCTCGCCCAAGTCAAAACTGTTGTCTTCGACAAGACGGGCACCCTGACCAAAGGCGTGTTTCGGATTACGCAGATTGTTCCAAAGAACGGTTTCTCCGAAGCAGAACTCCTTCGACTGGCTGCGGTCGTCGAATCGCAATCTAATCACCCGATTGCCCAATCGATTCGAGAGGCATATCGTGGGGACATCTCTCCGGTTTCGGACTACCAAGAGATTTCGGGATGCGGGGTTCGGGCGAAGGTAAACAATCAGGTCATTCTCGTGGGAAATGACGCCTTGTTGCATGCAAATGCTATTGACCACGACCTCTGTAAAGTCGATGGAACCGTCGTTTACCTTGCTGTTGATAATCTATATGCGGGGTATATTGTCATCGCCGATGAGATTAGGGAAGATGCGATACAGGCGATTCGTAACCTGAAAGCCCTTGGAATTGAGAAGACTATCATGTTGACCGGCGACACTCAACTGGCCTCTGAAAGTGTCGTTCAACAACTCGGTTTGGACGACTACCTGGCTGAGTTACTCCCCGAAGATAAGGTGAGTGCGATCGAGAAACTGATTGAGCAAGCCGAAAAGGGCGATAAGATTGCCTTTGTTGGCGATGGCATCAACGACGCCCCGGCAATTGCCAGAGCCGATGTTGGCATCGCGATGGGCGGTGTTGGCTCGGATGCGGCAATTGACACCGCCGATGTCGTCATAATGACAGATAGCCCCTCGAAAGTCGCTGAAGCGATAGCGGTTGGCAGAAAAACCCGCCGAATCGTCTGGGAGAATATCGGGCTGGCTTTTGCCGTCAAAGGTGTGTTTGTCGTACTCAGTCTCGTTGGGATCGCAACTATGTGGGGCGCGGTCTTTGCGGATATGGGCGTGGCGTTGGTTGCGATTTTGAATGCGACGCGAGCGTTGAGATAATTGAGTTGTTGCCGCGAAAAAACCGTCGGATTTCATGTAACCTCAGCCGTTTTCGAAATCGTGGCCCATCAACTTTGGGATCATCCGCTAATTCTGATTCTGGTCGTCGGCTTACTGGGGACTGAGTGGTTCTTCGCAAGCGACGTGGATTGGTCTAAATAGATCGTCGAGATAACGATGTTTGTGAAGATAAACCTGATTACAGGGACGCTGAGCCAATTAGAACAGCAGGGAAAAGTTGGTTCAAGTGAAACGCTAGGCCTGCTTCCGGATCAGCTGAAACTAGAGTTAGCTGACATCCAGAAACTGTTGGACGATCTGGCGCAGGAAAACACAGATATCCGCGACCAGTTAAAAACCCTTGAGCAGGTTACAGATTCTGGATCTGCCTAGGTTACTGTGGCGGTTTACACACCTGACAGCCATAATATAATTTCTTACCTCTGCCAGCTTACGGTCGGTTAGGGAAATTACCGCTAATAAAGCTAAATTCTTGCCCAAATAAATGCGGCTACAATAGCATAGTTGGTTTGTTTTGGTAAGCCATTCGGCTGCTTAATTTATTGCTAATGTTCACCCTTGAAATCGCCTAAATGGTTAGTCTGAGCTAACAGATATGGAACAACCCAACATCCTCTTATTACTAACAGACCAACAAAGGTATGATGCTCTAAGTTGCAATGGAGCAGACGTGTGTCAAACGCCAGCAGTAGACGAAATCGCTGCTAACGGAGTTCGGTTTACGCACGCGTATACTCCCATTTCGCTCTGCTCTCCTGCTCGTGCTTCGATTTTAACAGGTTTATATGCACACAACCATGGGCAACTGGCGAATATGGGTAATTTCAATGGAGCCTTTGCTGACCAAGTTTTGTCTCAGACGGTTTACCCTCAACTATTAGCTGAAGTCGGTTATCAGACCAGTTGTATCGGCAAGTGGCACTTAGCTAAGGAAGACGATACCCAACAGTGGGGTTTTCACAACTGGCGTCCATTTGTCGACTGGAATCTGATGTTACGGGCTGAGGGGATTGACTTCCAAATTGCTCGAGATGAGGTGCAACGCTTAGAGTGGGGTGGAGATGCCCCATTTTATGGGCGGGCTAAACTGCCAGCGGACAAGATGATGGAGGCTTGGGTAGCCGATCAAGCTATTGATCTAATTTCGGCTTCAGCCGATAGTAACCAGCCTTTTATGATTGCGGCCAATTTTTTCGGTCCTCACTTTCCCTATGCAGTGCCAGCTCCATACGACACAATGTATGATCCAGACTTGGTTAAAAGATGGAACAATTTCGATGACCAGTTTATCAACAAGCCGTCGATTCAGCAGAAAGAGATGCTCCGTTGGAATGCGAGCCATTTGACTTGGGTCGATTGGCAAAAGGTAATTGCCGCCTACTGGGGTTTCTGCACCTACATCGATGACCAAGTTCAGCGGATTTTGGATTGTCTAAAAGAAACAGAACAGTGGGAAAATACAGTCATCGTTTTTTCATCTGACCATGGTGACATGCTGGGTAGCCATCGACTGTTTAACAAGGGTTTTCACATGTACGAAGAAACGCACCGTATTCCACTAGTTATCAGTCCTTCAAGCAAAACACAAAACGCATCAATTTGCGAGCAGTTTGTAAGTCTTGTCGATCTAATGCCAACTTTCCTAGAGTTGGCTGGAGCTAAAGTGCCAGACCATTTAGACGGGCAATCGCTGAGTCCATTTTTGACCAGCCAAGAGGTAACTGACTGGCGTGACGATGTTTTTGCTGAGTTTCATGGTTATGAATCAACGCTAGCCTCAGTGCGGATGGTACGCACCAAATCGTGGAAGTACGTCTATAACCCCTACAGCGAAGACGAACTCTACGATATGGTTAGCGACCCGGGAGAACTGCATAATTTAGCCGACCAACTGGGTTACAAGCACATTTTGAGACGAATGAAAGAACGGTTGGTCAACTGGATGCGACAAACCAACGATTCTATCGTTGACGTGGAAGGATGGAAAAACAATCCTTACGACCTATATGTGTCTGGTCGAGAATTTTAATTTTTTATTTTGTCAAGACGCAGAATTAGAAAGGATGGAATGGAAACAGGCGGATTAACAGCGGATGAACGCTACTTTTAAATATCAAGGCCACCTGATTTGCCCTGAGTTTTTGACCATCGAATAGGCTAAGGCTGTTGTGCAGGACATCGACCAACTAAGGGAATTACGCACAGGTGGTTATGCGCAACGCAATAGCGACACAAATGGCTCGGCACTGGTGGTAATTTAGGAAGGATGAAAGGCAAGTGCAGATGCAGAAGAACTGGTATTCAACCTGCTGAAAGCTATCCTGCCTGAGAGGTTATCAGAACAAACGCGACTGCTACCCAACTACCCCAACCCTTTCAACCCTGAAACATGGATACCCTTTGAGCTTAGCCAAGATAGCAAGGTGTCAGTAACCATTTATGATGTGTCCGGAACACTGATTAGAAGCATCTGCGTGGAGTATTTAGAAACAGGAAGCTATGTCAGCCAATCAAGAGCTGTCTATTGGGATGGTAGGACGAATACAGGTGAAAGAGTGGCCAGTGGCACTTATTTCTATACCCTGAGAACAGATACATCCATATTCACACAAAAGATGATTATTCTGAAGTAGGTTGGAGTTTTTATGTCTGAGCGTTTAAATGATGGTCAAGTCATTGATGGCAAAAAGGAAGGGTACTGGATTACTTACTATGCCAATGGTAATCAGAGAAGTGCAGGTGCTTACAAAGTTGGTCAGAAAGAGAAATTTTGGATTCAGTACTTCAAGAATGGAAATAAGAAAAGTGAAGCTACCTTTAAAAATGGTCTAAATGAAGGACATTACATTTCCTATTATGAGAATGGCAAACGGCATTATGAAGGCTATTATGGCCAGCATCAAGGCAATTCCTCTGATGGGAAGAAACAAGGGGAATGGTACTTGTATGATGAAGACGGGGAGACTAAGAACCGTAAGATCACATATAAGAATGGAGCTAGGGCTAATCCGGATGAGTTTCCTCCCTTTAACTGAATATGGTGATTCTGAAATAATCTGGGATTGAAGATCTGACAAGATCACAAGGGGGTAAATGGTGGTGGTGGAATTGGTTGCGGTAATCCCAAACTCAAACAGGGATTACTGGATATTTTCTGTGAGGTGAAATGATGAAAAACATGACTCTATTAACAGTAATTTTCTGTTGTCTTCTCGGTTGTGAGAGAGAGGATCAGCTAACTGATATGGATCAGGAAGTCTACTGGCCAAAGGATGGGACTACCATGCGGTTGATTCCTGCCGGTACCTTTAAAATGGGTGATCAGGACCTTTATCCCGAAGCCAAAGTGAAATTTGAAGGCCAAAGTGGCGAAAATCCGCCGCGTCCGGTGCACACCGTTGAACTTGATGCCTTCTATATGGATATTCACGAAGTCACTATAGGAAAGTACAAGAAGTTTGCCAGTGAAACGGGGCATATCTTCCGGACATCAGGCCAAGGTACCGAATTGTCCAAATTAGCTCCTACTGATCAGCACCCAGTCATTTATGTTTCTTGGTATGATGCCAAGGCTTACGCCAAATGGGCAGGTAAACGGTTACCTACTGAGGCTGAATGGGAATACGCTGCGCGTGGTGGGTTAGTCGGCAAGAGATATCCATGGGGATATGACTCACTAGATGGAACACAAGCGAACTTTGCAGATAAGAACGTGCATCCAATTTATGAGTATATCGGTTACAACTTGGTATCCTTGTATAGTCAGGCAGTATTGCGAAGGCCTGACATAGCAGATGCCGAGAGGGAACTTATCCTAAAATTGTTAAATAGCCCTGATGGTATAGACGCGGTTTTACGGAATACTGATCTGTTCCGCGCCACCGGCAAGGATATTTTCCGTATTCTATATGTAGATGATGGCCATGCTATTCTTGCCCCTGTTGCGAGCTATACTCCCAATGGCTATGGTCTCTATGATATGGCTGGGAATGCTGCAGAGTGGACTGCCGATTGGTATAGTCGTGGCTATTATACACGTTCACCGAGAAAAAATCCGACAGGACCTAAAAACGGCACCTATAAGGTGATGCGGGGTGGAGGCTACCTTAGAGAAGCGATTGAACAGCACGTGGCTCGGCGTGACATGCGCCGTCCGGAGACTGATTTCAGTTATGTCATCAGTTTTCGCTGCGTTGCAGATGTACAGTAGGGGCGCCTACTATTGTACACATTTGCTGAGTTGTTTGTATTTAAGTCAGAATATTTTATGAATTATGAAGGGTTAGGGATGGTCGGACGCGTTGCAGCCAAGTGTAAGGCAATTGCTCAACTGACACCTTGGCCCAGTACTTGTAACGATTACACAACTTTACCCTCAATGACAAATAGCCCAAGCTCCGATTAACAGGAATTAATGTTCTTATTACGATAGCCTCCAATGCATTTCTAATTTTCCTGCCAGACGATTACTTTGTAAAGCCGGTTTGAGAAATTAAGTTCGCACACGTGAAATCGTATTAATTTTTGAAGTACTACTCACCAGACAATATATAGATGGGATCCTGTAACTACTCTTATCCCACCCACCTCAACAGTTTCTAAGTTTAATTAACACTGTCAGTCAAGTGCTCCATAGATGAATCATCAATTCTAGAAGTTGTATTTCAATGAAACTTGAACATGGGAAAAGCTTTCCAGATCATTGAACCGATCTTCAGGTTCGTTTTCATTGCCGGAAAACTGGGTGAGGCCAAAATTAACAGCCAAGTTCTCATCAAGAAAATAATCCATTTTTCCATCCAGCATGAAACTATTCATCTCAAGATTGTAAAACGTATACCCGCTGAATTCCAAAACATTATCCATGAACGATCGTGACAATGAAATTAGGAAGCCTCGGTTGGCAATGATGGCAAACGGCATACCCATCATTGTAGTTTGGTTGACTGCGGCCCCATCCATTTTTAATATTTTACTTCCAAGCAATTGACTTGAGACAGTTATATCGAAAGGGGCAGCAAACTCTGCTTGGAATACGTATTGTCCGTATACTGCTTCAGACTCTAATGGGATTGGTTGAGTGTAATCCCCGCTTAAATCATTCCTGGTTTTAAAATAAGCCACCTCACCGCGAAAAGTGATGCCATGGTAAAAAGTGACTCCATCCAGCCCCAGTACCTGAGTTTTTCTGTAACCAAAGTAAGGGATAACGGAAAAATCTTGGTCTAAATCATAGACCAATAACGAAAAAGTCCGGTCCCTAGCTGTCAAACCACTAATGGATAAATCACCATTTTTCAGATTGATCTGCCACTTCCCCCCAAACTCAAATGGATTTTCAACGTCCACTACATGGTCTCTCGGATCCAGAAATTCCGTGAACTGTGAAAGGGGAAAATCCGGTTCGTCGAAAGGGACACGATTGCTAGTGTGCTGAGGAGTGACAACTGCCTCAAAATTCCACCAGTTGGAATAATATTTAAGATTAGCTGACAGAACACCGATTTTCCGATCCGAACCAGGCAGAAAAATGTAATAATAGTCATAGGGATTCAAGTTGTCAGTTGGATTATTCCCGTCAGCTGCACCCCAGGCATGGATCTGTTTGCCCAGTTTGACTTCTCCCCAGCTCGGATACCAAACTAAATAGGCTTCCCGTACGTCCACTTTTGCTTCGCTGCTGGCCCAGCGGTACTCCAAGGCTGTATTTGTTATCAGGTCTATATTTCCCTTGGAAAGTCCCAGCTGATACTCTACCAGTCTGAATGGTAGAGATATTTCTGTCTGATCCAATATACGGATCATTTTGTATAGTTGAATATGGCCAGAATAGTTGATTTGTCCGAGTATTGAATTAATAAACATCAACTGCAGCAACAAACCTAGCAAAAGTAGAAGTAATTTTCTCACAAATTATTCCCTAATGGTTGCCAATACTATATTTAAACAGGGTAAGCGCTTCCTTTTAGATACAATACGATTTATCCCAGAGATGGTTATATCTACTGTTCCATTCGTCACATGCCCCAATGCGTCAAGCAGAGCTGTATGTTGACTCAACCCTAAACCTTAGGATAAACATCAATAAGGTAATTGTCCCCCTATCTTTCTTGATCGATGTTTTGCTGACCACAGAGACATCTTGGTATTCTGTTAAGGTTACTGATTTTATTCGTTTGACTCAATTGCGACACATTATTCCTTTCATTTTAATAAAAGAATTCATTGCGGAAATTTTAATTCCTCGGCAGTCGTTTCAAATTCTTTTCATGGAATAATTTTTCGTCAATACCCGCATCCACTTGGATGTGATCAAACTTAATGCTAGTGGCATGATTCTTCTGCACATCTTTGACTAAGATTTCCCTGACCACATAGTAATCCAGCATCTTTTCAAAGACAAAGGATTTCACTTTTTTAAGCTTACCCCGCTTGTCATAAGATTCCTCTTTGAGCGGCACAAGGCTTTTTTTAATCACCCAGTTCACATGGTGTGAGTAGGTGGACTTGACTTCAGGTTTTGGTCTGATTTTCAAGACATAGCAATTATTCCCACCCACAATCTCATCTTTGAGGCGCTCATAATCATTCTCACTCAGGTTGCGGTTTGCGAGATCTTCGTAACTTAGATCAGAGCCCATGAAGGAATCGCCTTTCTTGGTCGAGGCGATGCGCCGCACCTTTTTGAAGGCTGGGAGCCACATCCGAATTTCACTCTCCTGGCTTTCATGCTCAATTTTCAAGAATGCTACACCCTTATCATCCTTCGGTTCTAAAAACCAGATGATCCGCTTTTTATTGCCATCGATAGATTTCAATCTCATAACACTGGTTCGGGTCTTCCCTTTTGAATTCGTCAATACCATAGTCGCTGTACTAGATATATCCTCAGGCTGGAGTCTATCATCAACCATCTCGGCGATTTCAAATCCGGTTTGGGCCAAGAACAAAACCGATAATATCAATGATAGTATTAGTTTATCCATTGTTAGTTTCCCTCAATTAGTTTGCTGTTAATTTTTTCTTCATCAATTCAGCGATGACTGCTAGTGTTGTCAACGTCCCCACGGACGTGGATACCATAGCAAAGATGAGCAGTCCACCGATGTACTGGATAGGAACAAAGACCGAAAACAACAGGGCTCCAAACCCCATATTCGATACTGCGTCTAGGATGATGGGATAACCCACATCTTCGACAACTTCACGCGTCAGGCTATCAGAGGGAATACCACTTTTTGAAATATTGCGATACTGTGCGATGTAATGAAGGGGAAAATCGACACCAACGCCAATGATGATGGCAGAGAGGATTGCAGTAATATGGGAAAGGTCGACGCCAAACAGACCCATCATTCCAAAATTCAAGATGACAGCAGAAACGAGGGGCATAATAGAGAGCAATGCCCACAGGCCTTTCTTGAAGAAGATCCAAGAAATCAGAAAGATCATGAGAATTGAAACCACTATACTGGTAAACGCCGATCTTATGATCAGGTACACCAGTTCGCGCATGATGACCAGAATCCCCGTAATAGTTGTCTTGATGTCATTCCCCGCGACGGACTGAATCATTTCTTCAGTATCCCGGACAAACTCGACAATCATAGTCGTAGTAATCTGCCCCATGAGCGCTGTCACCAGTCCTGTATGATACTCATAATCAATCAGCGAATTGAAATCGTCTAGATCACCAGACATGGAATAAAGCGTAAATAGGTTGTTCACTTTTTCCCTCGATTCCGGAATGGTCTCAAATTCCGGATCATCATCCATGACTGTCCGATGCATTTGCTTGATAATGTCCACAATGGAGAACGTCGAGTATACATTCGGATGCGAATCCACAAACTCCTGAATTGCCTGCATTTTGCTCAAGGTATCAGGAGACTTCAGATTTCCCTCGACCCTGATATCGATATCCATCACTCCAGTCATTTCCTGATTCATGAAATCGATACTGTCGCGAATTTCAGATCCTGGTTTGTAGAACTTGGTGAAATCGACTTCCACTTCCACAAATAGTATACCAAATGCTGCGATAAGGACTACCCCCACTCCAAGCGCTAGAATCACCTTCTGATAACGGATAATGTTCCTTCCATACACACTTACTATTTTCTCAATGAGACTCAGGTGCGTAATCGCCTTGGACTTCAAGTCCCATTTGCGATGGACGATCATGGCAGGCAGAAACAGTGATGACAGAAGCCATGCCCAAGCAATGCCGAGCGAAATGGTGATACCATAACCGGTGAACTGTTCGATGGGAGCAAAGATCAAAGACAGGAAAGCCGCGATGGTAGTAAGGCTTGTCAGGAATACTGGCAACAAGAGCCTATCCATGGTTACATGGATAGCGTCCTCTACATGCTTTCGCTTCCGTAATTCCCGGAAGAACTTCGTCAGGATGTGAACTCCGTCTGCGGCAGCGATTGTCATCAGAATGATTGGCATAGTGGTGTTCACCATAGTGAAATGGAATTTTTCCGAACCGGTCAAAGTCACGACCCACCCCATAAAGCCCATCATCGACACAAGGGCAATGACGACCACCCCCCAGACCAACGCGACGGCGGTAACGCTGCGGAAGTTCACAGCCAGAATAGTGATCAATATCCCTATGCCAAGTATCATCAGAATTAGGACATCTTCTAGAATAAGTGTAGGGAGAGTTCCAAAAAGATAAGGAACACCACCGTAATGGATCTCGTAATCACTGAGGAATCTGCCCGCAATTTCCACCATTTTGTCCCGCAGGATGTTATTACCTACGTCTGTTTTGGGCCTTATCATGATATTCACATAATCATTATGACGCCCCACCATCCGTTTCTTCATGCTGGGGTGTTTGTCGAGGTATTGCTCAACATCCCGTGCTTCATCCGCAGTCAGATTTCTGGAAGACTGAAGATTGTTGATTTCGAGAAAGCCTGCATCACTATCCATCCGATGCATCGTTGATATGGAAATGACTTCGTCCACTTCCTGAAGCTTTTCCAGGGAGTGGCTTACATCCCATAGAGATGCCAACAATTTCTCATCGAAAACCGATTCCCCCCGGTTTCCGAATGCGATAAAAGCCATATCCGTGCGACCAAACTCACGTCTCACATTTTCCCAAGTAATCCGCTCTTCGGTAGTTTGCGGGAGCAGTTTCATCATATCTTCGTCAAAAACGAAATGGGGTAGTTTCTCAGCGAAATGATCGTAGGTTGAGGTAAAGATCTGGGAGGCTGTTTCCTCCAGAAGTAACCATTCTCCCAAACCCTTAAAGGCGAAGAGGATATTGCCACTCAAGCCCGTGGTCAGAATCAGGGACAACAATACAACTATCCGGATGGTTCGTTTGGAATTACTTAGGCTCTGGCGAATAAACCACGCCTTGATGGAATGATTCATGGTACCATCCATATTGCCCCGACCTTCTTGGCTACCTCTATGCCCTTGCTTGTGAAAAGTCCTTGTGTGATCATCCTATCAACCATTGCTTTTCTTTCACCAATCTTTTTTTAGTGTTTCTGCTAATGCAGCTAAAAACAATGCAGTTCTTCTCCACATTAATTTTGGAAGGCATGATGGATTTTCAGTCTAAAGTATCTTCCTATTTTTAAGCAACAAATACTTGGAACCCTTATAGATGACTCTGCCCTCTTTAGCCGCCTTTTGATATTCACAGTCTCTGACTTTGTCGATAACACGATTGAAGACAGATACAACATAGGGCGAATCGAATACAATTTTGGCATTTGGCAGCTTTTTATGGCCTTGTGCTGTTTAAGTTAATTATCTACTGCTAAAATGCGCCGGCCATCGTAGTTGGGTTAAGCTGCAATCGACTTCTTGCACACTAGTCACAATATTTCCACGAATTTTCTATTGTTCCCTACAGAAGAAATCCCATAAGCAAACCATGAAATAACCGCCGTTTCATACCGACTTACGACTCTTTTATCTAGTCAAGGGGAGTATTTACCACGTGCCTCGGTTTTTCCGTCTATGTTTCTGCAAGTAATGGTCACAGATATGCGTTCCTACAACAAAAATCGGAGTAATCTTGTCAGCTGATAGCATTATGGTCCAAGTGTTTTAAGTTAATTAAGGTGAAGAGACCTGCCCTTCCTCAGGAGAGCTGGGACTTCCAGCCTAGCCCAGAAGTCCCAGAATGTTCCGGGAGATAGCTGAGGTTTGGGCCAGCATGGCTGTGCCCAATTGTGCCAAAATCTGGTTCTCAGTTAGGTCGGCTGATTACTTTGGACACAAGGTTAGTGCTTTGGATGTGGGAATGTGCTGCTTCAAACCAGGTGATAGCCGCTTTGGCTTGATTAACAGTAATTACTGATTCATTGTCAATCTGTGATCTTCCGGTTGCTACACTGGTGATGCCCAGTTTCGATTGATGATCGACATCGTTATTCGCTTCTACCTTCATAGGTTTCCGTCTGGAGCTACTCTATCCACGTGTTTTGCTAGGAAGACACTACAGCCGTATGAGAGAGGAAATCTAAATGGCTGTCGAGAACATTCTAGCCAAACTAGCCAATAGTCCAAAACGCGGCCACAACAAGTATCAAAAAGCAATTTCTATTCAGTCAGTCGCCATTCCACCAGAGACAAGCATTAGCGATGACCAAGCGTTAAATTTCTCAACTTGGATTTCCGAGTTTAAAGAACAGCATGATTGCTTTTTTAAAGTCGTGGATAAATGAAATCAAAATCCTGCAAGATTTGTTTTTTGCTTAAACTGAAATCTTCCAAAAAATATTTGTGTTCGGTTTTAAAAGAAGCTTGTTTGTTGTTCTGCGTTTCAATGGCACGTAATATATCGGGACTCCTTTCAAGTTCGCAATAATCCATAATACGCAGCATAGTGCATTTAAAATCGTTTTTTAGTTCGCTGTACCTTACCAATTGAAGTTTATCCTTGAACTTTTCATTAGAGAAAAGGCCATCCAAATATTTGTAGTAAAACAATGACATAGCATACAAATTCTCAAAGAATAAAGTCTTTGTCTTTTCATCTTGCTTGTCGAAATCGTACAGGTTAGCCTGCACGCTTTTTTCGAGTGATATTAATGAGGGAACAGCTTCTAATGGGTCGCGTAATAGGACAATAATTTTCGCGACAGGGAAAACCTTTAATATTGTTTCGATATTGAAAATACCGAAGAATGATTTTGATATCATTCTTTTGGAGGATTGATAAATATTATTTTCATGAATTTGGCGCAGATAATGGATGAATTTTTCGTTTTCAGCGGCATTGCGTACGCTCTTTTCTAAATCTTCAGTCGAGGCGTATTTTTGCCACGAGCCGAAATATACCCAGGAGAGAATTCCTTCGGCATACCTGAAATGAATCGCAATATCATCGGTTTCGGGTAAAAAAAAGTGGGTCTCGTGAATTTTTGGATCATAAATCTTGTCAAGCGACATTCTTTTTAGTAATGGGATCAATGGTTTTAACAATTTGCGGGTAGTGATGGCCGGCAAAAGCATGTCAAGGAGCATCATCCCTTTTAGATCCGTACAATTATCGCACATAAAACGATGCAAAAAAGTGGTACCGCTGCGCAGATGGCCAATAATAAAAATTGGTTTTTCGATTTTACTTTTGTTGTGGAAGAAAATTTTGTCTAAAAAAAAGGTGAAGAAGGTCACCCCCAAAATAAAAACCCTAACAATTTTCAAAAGAACGGACTTTAATAATTTTAGTAATTTACTCATATAAAAAATTGAAATTGCATTTCTATGGTTTGAATATTAAATTTTCACCTTAATTTTTAAATTGCCATCGGTAAAGAAATGCCCCTAGATAGTAGCCAGCTCCAAAACTAGCGATTATCCCATAAGAATCTTTATTTCCCCCCTCCTTAAGGAAAGATTCCAAAACAACAAAAGCACTGGGAGCACTTAAATTCCCATATTCGTAAAACATTTGCCTCGACCTCTCGATTCTATCAGTTCCAATATTCAAATTCCTTTTGTCGGTAAACGATTGCAGGATAGGCAATCCGCCCTGATGAAGGCTCCATTCTCGAATCTGATCAATGGTTAAATTTTGTCTTTTTAAGATTGGTTTTATCAATTTGGCTGAGACAATGTTGGGCAATGTACTTTTTATATTATCGTCAAGAACCAAATATCCTTCTCGCATGCTAACAGCCGTGCCCAATTGAAAATGGGTTTTATAATCAATTATTTCCAATAATGGTTGGTCGAATTCATCCTTCATGTTTTCTGGGATAATTAGCAACCCGATACCAGTATCTGAGAAAAGTAGCGAGGTTATTAAATTAGCCTTGAAGTCTTGATGTCTTTCGTCAAAAATAGGATTGGCCAGCCAAGAACATTGATCGAAGGTGTAAACATAGGCTGCTCCCTGATTTCTCTGACAATATTCAACTGCCGATTTAAGTGAAAACAACCCACCTGCACATCCATAATAGGAAATCTCTTCAGGCATTGCATCCAACTCAAGATTAGTATCCAAAGACAACTGGCAGGCCAAATTTGGCAAAACATCAGTATGCGAAGAAATATTATACGAAACACTTATAAACCCAATTTTTTTTGGATCAATTTTTTCTGATAATTGTCTTAGAATTTGTTTGCCCCAATGTAAAGGATGGTACTCTTTTTTTGATAGTTTTTTCTTGGGAAAAAAGTCAGTATCAAGCACTGAATATCGCTTTTTTAAACCGAGGGCCTTGGCTACTCTCTTGGCATACAGGTTCAATTTTTCACCTGCTTTATCAGCAGGGTAAAGCACATCCACAGCTATATCAGGATGGTATCCTTTAGGAAAGATACTTTTAATGCTAGCAATATATACTCGATTATTCATGGTAAATAACTCAAGCCGAAGTCGCTTGACAACGCCAAGTAGCCGCATCTGCAATCAATAGTTTTGACATGGGACTCGTCAGCCATCGTTCAAATTTTTAGGGTAGCTAAGTTCGGCCTTATATTCAACGTTCGTTTAGAATATTAAGTTCCTTACCCATGATGCAAGAGCTCAATCCTAACATTCGCTTCACCATGCATGGTGACTAGGAGAATAATGGATTTATCCAGTTTCATCTGCGCATCGTCAATATACGTGACTCAACAAAATTAATAGCAAGATGTCAATGAAGCTTTTCACTTTTCAGAACGTCCTTTGGCAATAATAAAGTTTACGTGTCGTGATAGGGTTAATGAAAGATGATGTGTCTATCACACTAATGACACTGGTGGTGACAAAAATACCAATAAGAATCAGATACTGATATAGAACTGCAGCAAAGATGGTTGAAGGGGGTAAGCTCCCCCTTATGATAGTATCGCATAGCTATTGCCACACATGGAAGTACATTCCGCCACCCCAGAAGAGTGTAGCCTAAGATAGACTGGGTAGTCACCAGCCGACTCGTTTCTTGTCATTGTGTGCCTACACTATTCATCACAACCAATTACTATTAACGAGTCCGCCTCTTTCCCCCGATATACTAATCGTGCTAGAATGTTTTGTCTGAATTGTCAGCACAACTTAATAAGCAATCCAATCACAGGCACAGGTCATACTGAGCATGACTTTAAATTTTGATGATCCAAACAATTGTGTTGATATAATAAGTGTCCTTTCCTGATAGCAATTGGAGGATGTAAACTTCAGAAACTACCAAATGTACTGAAATATTCGATTGAATAGCAAAAACATCAAGAGGAATTTAAGATGTTCCGAGTAGCATTGAGGAGGCCATAAAAGATTTGAAAGTCTCGTAGGCGTATATAACGTCATTTTGGGAGCGTTAGCGACAAAGCAATCCCTATACAGTTATCAATAGGAATTTAATCTCATCAGGGAGGCAAAAATGCCACTTAAATTTAAAAAAGCACTTGTATCCAAAGAAACTTATGAGACAGCCGCCGCATTTGACGTTGACGGCGATGGCATACTGGACATCGTATCCGGAGGATGGTGGTACAAAGGGCCATATTTCGAGGAGCGCCACGAAATATGCGATGTGAGAACGGAAGGTGAATACTACGACGACTTCTCCACAATTCCTATGGATGTAAACGGCGATGGTCGAATGGACTTCGTCACCGGCGGATGGTTCGGATGCAACCTCCGATGGCACGAAAACCCCGGCAATCCGAACAAGGAATGGACAGAGCACATCATAGCTGAATGCGGTAACGTGGAAACCACCCGCGCATGGGATGTTGACGGCGACGGTCAGCTTGAGATCGTTCCCAACACCCCGCCTACGCCGCTAGTGGTCTACAAACTGATAACCGATGAGAACGGCAAAGGCACTGGCGAATTTGCCGCTCATAAAATCTATGACAAACATCAGGGGCACGGTCTGGGTTTCGGCGACATAACTGGCAATGGTCGCGGCGATTTCGTCCTGAAAAACGGCTGGCTAGAGGCTCCAGACGACACCTACGGCGGAGAATGGATATTCCATCCCGACTTCGACCTTGGCACCGCCAGCGTACCCATACTGGTAGCAGATGTAAACCGCAACGGACTGAACGACTTAATTGTCGGGCAAGCGCATCCTTATGGACTGGACTGGTGGGAGCAGTGCGTGAGCGATAGCGGTGAGAGAACTTGGGTCAAGCATCCTATTGACCCTTACAATTCTCAGTATCACGATATTCAGTGGGTGGACATCGACGGCGATGGCGAATGCGAACTGATCACTGGCAAGCGCTACCGGGCACACTGCGGCGGCGATCCGGGAGCTAACGACGACATAGGTCTCTATTACTTCAAGTGGAATGGAGAGTCTTTCGCCAAACAGGTGATTGACTACGGTCCCGCGGATGTCGCCTCCGGCTGCGGTATTTTCTTTCACATTGTCGATCTCAACGGAAACGGGATGCTTGATATCGTCGCTCCCGGTAAAGAGGGTCTCTTTGTCTTTGAGAATCTTGGACAGAGTTGAAAGGAGAGTGGGAAGATCTTCCACCGCGCTGAGCGACTTTGAATATGACTAGCTGCAACGGCCAAGAACTGGCAGTAGCAGTTTGAAGGCTAGATCATCAAGCTGAACCTTGCGATAAATATCCTTCACAATATGAAATGTTCTTATGAAGCTGAAAGGGGCCGAGGTTCCGGTAGAACCCGCTCTGGCTATCATGGCTAGGATCCAAGATCTCTCGGGGCGATCTAGAAAATACCAATGAGTAGTTGGCTGATACTATGGTGACCAGATTTTTAAGGCTACTTTTTCTCCTAGCCGGAATTCTAATTCTTGCCCTGACTATTCCACACCGTAGTCCATGGAAACCCACCAATATTGTTACATCCGGAGAAGTAGGTCATCAGGTCACTATAAACATCCCCATACTCAACTGGTCTGTCACAACTGTTGGGACGCATATATTCCTTTTTATGCTGCTTTTCCTCATCTTGCTGGTGTGTGTCTCATCCTCGGGACGGAGGAACTTTGTCTGGATCACCCGTTCGCCAAGGAGATCTATCAGTATCCTACTACCGCTTGCCATGTTCATTTTTGCGCTGTATCCTACCAGAAACGGCTTACCTATAGTCTTGTACCTCACGCTATCCGCATTGGGGCTACTGTCTGTGCTTTTCGGGACATATCCTGCCCTTGCTTATCTGCGTAGATGGCTGCCTGAAAAATACTTTAGCACCGTCAGCCACGCCTTTCTTAATATTCGTCCCGCATACTTCATCATACTGGTATTTGCCACTACCTTCACATTAACTAATCTCTGCTCCTACTTCATCTTTGAGAATGTTCCGCATGTTCAGGACAACATTGATCAATTTTTTCACGCTAAGATTTTTCTCTCGGGGCACCTGACCGTCCCATCCCATGAACACAAGGAATTTTTCGACTTCACGCACAATATTAACAACGGAAGATGGTATTCTGAATACCCTCCGGGGCACACATTCATGTTGATGCTCGGTTTACTTCTAGGCGCGCCGTGGATGATAAATCCATTGCTGGGTTCGGCCTCTGTAGTGCTTTTTTATCTGATCGGCAAAGCGTTTTTTGACGAGAAAACCGGTAGATTAGCCGCGCTGCTGGGAGGGTTTTCGCCATTTGTTATTATTATGTCCTCGGGATTTTTCTCTCATAATGCATCACTGTTTTTCACTGCCCTGTTCGCTCTTTTTTTCTTTAGAGCGATTAGAAAGGGTAAACTCAGTGACTCACTGATCGCTGGTGTTTCGCTGGGAATCTGCTTAAATGCCCGAATTTTGACTGCTATTGGTATGGGGCTTCCCTATGCTTTCTACGCAATTTACCTGATGTTGACAAAGAAAAGAGCCTACATACTGCGCTTTGCGGTCATGCTTGCGGGTTTTCTCGTAATGGTTGGCATTCTGGCTGGTTTCAATTACCTGACCAACGGACATCCAATGCTTACCGGCTATGAGGTGCTATGGGGCAGTGGTCACAATCCAGGTTTTGGACACAGCGCCTGGGGGGAACCTCACACTCCGAAGAGAGGGCTGATCCAGAACCTGAATAACTTCAATGCCCTGAACAAGTACCTCTTCGAATGGTGTATTCCAAGTACATTTTTCGTCATGCTGTTCTTTGCCGGCGGACGGTGCACCCAGTGGGATTACCTGCTGATCGCTTCGGCGTTCTCTTTATCATTTGCCTATTTTTTCTACTGGTATCAAGGCTGGTGCTTCGGTCCTAGATTTATGTATGAATCGACCTGTCCTCTGATTTTGCTGACCGCCAGGGGGATCATTCATACACCTGATATTGTGAAGGAGAAGTTTCAATCCAAGTTATCCAGAGGCGATCTGCGCTATTTTTCGTCGCTGGCCATTGGCTTTTGCATGTGTGTCGCCCTTTGTATCAATGTTCCTGTGTTGGTCAAATTGTATTCAGATGACTACTGGGGTGTCAATGCCAAAGTCCAGCGAGCGGTTAAAAGAGAAAAGATCAGCAATGCTGTGGTCTTTGTCAGCTCATATTACGGCTCTGTGCTGGCGCTGAACTCCCCCCAACTGGACAGCGAGATCATATACGTTCGCGATCTAGGCGTCAAAAACAAACTGATGATGGATTTCTATCCCGAAAGAGAATATTATCTTGCCTCCGGCAGCGACATTCAGGAAACATTCAGTTTTTACTACGATGATACGGGGAAACTGGCTGTGACAAATGGTGATTTTGAAACAGGGACACTTGACGGCTGGCGGGTTGAGGGTAATGCCTGGGGTATAGCTAACCAAGAGCGAGGGGGCCGAATGGGTAAGTTTCATGCGGAATCGCTAGTGGGTGGCGAGGAAGCGACCGGAATTCTGAGATCAGATATGTTCACGATTACCGGGCGTTTGATTGGGCTTTCTCTAAACGGGTGGAACCGCGATCCACTCAAGCCAAACCAGTGTTTTCTTAAAGATGCCCTGACCAACGAAGTCTTAAGAACAGCTTCGCCGCTAAATCAGGATGCATTTGCCACTAAGTTCTGGGATGTTTCGGACTTGATTGGATGTGAGGTTTATCTTATGATTATTGACAGCGATGATGATGCATTGAAAAAAGGCGGATTTGCCTGGATAGGTATAGATGCTGTATATAAGCTTGAGTAAAGCGCCAAAAATACGATCTATTATGTCAGACTGACTTTATTTACTGAACCAACGCCCTATCAGTTGATGATGCCAGAACAACGATCACCGCTATTGACGCAGTCAACCGAGAACGCTGCCATATTGGTTCTGAGCAGAACAAACTGCAATTTATCATGTCCAACCTAACCAGTCAAACACGGAACATTGAAGCCGATGGAGCAGTGGCGGTGATTCCTCCGCTCTCAAATCGCCAGCAATTACGCCACTATGACAAGCATCCACACAAGCAAAGGCACTTAATTGGATGCTCAATCAATTAAGATAAAAAACTATCGACGGATATTCAGTCGATTCCAGAAGTTAGCCCAGTATTATCTCGGCTTTCTGAGTCTCACCAGTTCTCTTATCTGGCTACGTTAGAATGTCAACAGAACCTAGTAAATCTCAGATAAATCTAGTCGGAAAGTTCAGGAAAGGGGTCAAATGAAAACACTGCTGATTCTGCGTCATGCCAAGTCAAGTTGGAACAACCCAGACTTGTCTGATTATGACCGACCACTTAACAGACGCGGCAAACGGGATGCACCGCGTATGGGAAAATTTTTACGTCAACAGAGTTTGATCCCCGATCTTATCATCAGTTCAACAGCCAAACGGGCAAAAAAAACAGCCAAATTGTTCGCCAAAGCTATTGGGTACAAGAAAAAGGTCTCCTTAGAAACCGCCTTTTACCATGCGAGGCCAGAAACATATATCACCATACTGCAGGACACCAATGATGATTACCAGAGAGTTATGGTAATAGGCCATAATCCCGGACTCGAAGCATTGGTTACAATTTTGACAGGACGTATGGAACTTATGCCAACAGCAGCCATTGCTCATGTTCTGCTGCCCATTGATCAATGGAATCAATTGACTGTTGATATTGAAGGTGAATTACAGAATTTATGGCGGCCGAAGGCACTCACGTAACATGACAAATTACGGTTGCCCCAGCGAGAAATTAAGATGTTGCTAGCTTTCAGCAAAAACTACATTCTTTGAAAGTCAGGCGCTAGAGATCTGAAATGTAGGTCCGAAGCCGGTTCCTCCAGCCTGGTAGCCAGACCTGTTCTTTAGGCGCGTTTTCAACCCTTCGGGCTAAGACGCGCTCGGCACATTTGACAAATTCTCGCACTGCTTCATTACTATTTAATTCTGACATCAATTCCAGTACCTGTAACAATCCCCAACCTTCTCCATTGTAACGCTCGCTACGTAAAACGCCTTCACCCTTGAAATTGACGTAATCCGTTAATGCATAAAATCCCATAGGAGACTCAGCAACACGGAAAAACTGCCGTCGAATATGATTTGGATTTGACGCGCTTTCTAATATCTTGGGTAAAACGGCTTGTAAACGTTCAACTATAAATTCGACTTGCAACGCGATAGTGTCAATCAACAGTTCTCTTAGAGATCTCATTGCCAAACCTTGTAAATCTTGCATGAACTCTTTACGAGATTTCCATGGGCAATCTCTATCTGACGGATCCCGTAACCATGCCGGCAATTCTATCCCGCGATGTTCCAAAAAAATCAAAAAACTAGGAAATTTTTCGTCAAAAGGTCCTTCTTTTCCCGACGGGTACCATATGAAATGACCAATTCCCAATGAAGCAAAATCCGTACCCACATTCCAAGATGTTAGGTTCTCAACTTTTCCGGCACATTCATTGATAAATATTTTTTTCCCGATTAAACTCATTTCTTCTTCTGAAATTGAAATGGATTTTGCCTTCACACCTAAACTGCAAAGACAGAAAATCAAGCAAAATAACCAGTACATGAATTGTAGGGATTTCACTATAGTTATCTTGTATGAATCGTTTTTATTCCTAAGAATGGTAGAATTGCAAATATGGATAAACCTCAATTGAAGCAGAAAATCATAATCAACTAAAAAAACAAACAGTTTTTTGTAATCAGCTTTGTGTGAGTGTATAATATATTAATTTGAGTTTAGAATCTAAAGAGATGCAAATAAAAATTAATTTAGGAATACAAAGTATGACATATTATGTTGCTTCTATTCTGACATTATTGGTTTTATTAACCAGCATTGCTCCATTAACCCAGGCACTTAATGATCCGGCGCTGATGTTGTATTTTACTTTTGATGAGGGTAAAGGCGGAGAAACTACAGGTGAAAGTGAAAACAAAATCAAAGGAACACTAAAAGGAAAAGCCAAATTCGTCAAGGACGGGAAATATGGTGGTGCGGTTCTGCTTGAAGACACAGACAGCCAGGTTATAGTTCCATCGGTTTCTCAACTTGATATTACCAAAACGATTACGATGGAAGCTTGGATTTTTCCTACCGAAAAACAAAACGATTCCAACATCTTAGGGCGAAGAACAGCTGGAAATGCAGGTGGGTATTGCATACAGTGGAGCGGTTTTGGTAAAAACTCCAAGGTGGAAACCTGGATCGGTTTGCCAGGTTGGCAGGGAACACGAAATATACAGAAAATTGAACCCGAGTTGAACCAGTGGCATCATGTAGCTGTCACCTACGATGGGAAAGTGATTAGTCAATATGTAGATGGGAAACTTGATGCAACTAAGGAGTTTGCAGCAAAAATTGCCAGCCAGGACGTTGAATTCCATATCGGTAAAGCGCAGACTGGATTACCATCAATGATCGGTAAAATTGACGAAGTGGCGATTTATGAACGTGCACTGACCCTAGAGGAAATCAAAACTGATATGAAAAAAGTCTTGGTCGGTACAACTGCCGTTGACCCCAAAGGTAAACTGGCAGCGACATGGGCAAATCTTAAGAGATAAGAAAGAAGCAATTCAAACCCAAGAAAAAATTCTGGGATTCTGCCCAGATAAACTTTATCTATTTTTCTAAGTAAATCAGGGGAAAAACATGAAATATAAACTTGTGCTAAGTCTAATACTATTGGTTTTGTTAACCAGTATTGTTCCATTAACTCAAGCGCTTAATGACGATCCTGCGCTAAAACTGTATTTCACATTTGATGACGATGTAGGAGATAAGGTGAAGGATCAGAGTAAAAGCAAACTCGAAGGCTTACTAATGGGAAAAGCCAAACTTGTTAAAGACGGGAAATTTGGTGGTGCTATTGAAATGTCAGATGCGAATTGTAAGATTGTAGTCGACGCTGCTGATGAACTTGATATTACCAAAGAAATCACCATGGCAGCTTGGATTTATCCTCTTGAGCATCAGAATGATTCTAATATAATGGGACGAAGAACAGCTGGGAACGCAGGTGGATACTGTATGCAATGGAGCGGCTTCGGTGGGAATGCAAAAATTGAAACTTGGATTGGTCTTCCAGGTTGGCAAGGAACACGGAATATACAGAAAATTGAGCCTGGATTAGAAGAATGGCATCATGTTGTTTCTACCTACGATGGGAAAGTCATTAAACAATATATAGATGGCAAATTCGACACGTCTAAGGATTTTAAAAATGACATCGCCAGCCAGGACATTGCGTTTCATGTTGGTCAAGCACAAACCGGATTGCCATCGATGTTCGGTAAAATTGACGAAGTGGCAATTTACGATCGAGCGCTAGATCTGGATGAAATCAAGTCCGATATGGAAAATGGGGTCTTTTTTGCCGTTGATCCCAAAGGCAAACTAGCAACCACATGGGCACACCTCAAGAAATAGGTCTTTTCTTACTGGCTAGATTGTGGTGAAGATTCTTTATCGTATGAATCTTCACCACAATTGTCAGAAATCCAAGTCTATCCATGCCCGGGGACAAGAGGCTCTACTCAGACTAGGATTCCCTAGATGGTATAGGGTTTATCTTTAGCCCATCAGAGATCTAGGTTCTGGACAATGCAACCGTTGCTGTCAGAACTACAAGTTTTCCCCTGGAGTAATCACTCAAGACCAACCAAAATCCTTGTAGCATACACCAATCCACTAATTTGTCGAACCCAACAGTGGTTGTCTAATTAAAATTGGATTATAGGGTAATGTATAGATTCTTACTGCAAGGAAGACTCCTTTGCCCTGTGAGTGCTGCAACCTAACGGGGAGTTTTTTGGATCAGCTCACACTCTCCTTACCGATCTCTTGATTGAACATTGATGAAGAAATGGTGGGGGCTCCATCAACGTTAAGGAAGCAAACTAGCCAGAGAATTTCATCAGGTAAATGGTACTCTTTTCACTTATCCCAGTCTTCTAATCAGGTCTAATACCCAAGAAAGCTAAACTGTGAAAACGGTCAAACGTATCGCGTGGTTGATGTTGGTTTTAGTCCTTCTATGGCTGGGGGCTTCTCTGGCTACTCACAGTCAGAATTCTGTCACCGACCTTGAACCTTCTTCAATTGGAGAACTGGTCCAACAACTTAAATCAGGAAGTATCCAAGCTCGTATTGAGGCTACCTATACCCTTAGTCGCATTGATCCACCTGTCGTAGCTGCTGTCCCTGTTTTGATTCAAGCATTAGAAGATAAAGATGGATTGATTCGTGCAGCCAGCGCATACACTTTAAGTCAAATAGGAACAGCACAAGCTAAATCAGCAGTATTACAAATCCTACCTCGATTGATCAACACTCTCGTCAATCATCATTTGGATGACAGCTATCTCAGAGTCCGTGCGGCAACGATTGTTGCCATTGGTGCGATGGGACTGGATGCTCAGAACGTAACACCAATCTTAATCCAAGCCCTCAAAGATGATCGAGAGGAAATTCGTGCCAATGCCGCAGTTGCCTTGGGTAGAATCGGTCAACCAGTTGACACAGTTGTTCCTGCCCTAATTCAGTTTATACAAGGAGATGACTTGGCACAGGCAACGGGAGCGTATGCTTTAAGCCAAATTAAGTCGTCTGAAGCTGAAGCTGCTGTTCTCGAAATCCTTCCCAAATTAATCTATACACTTAACAGCAACGATCAAAAAGTAACGGAGGCCACTCTCGTGGCATTGAAAGGAATTGGACCTCCTGCATGTCTTGCGTTACTTGAAGAAATGTCGCAGACGGATCTTGTTGTTAGAAAAAAAGCGGTACAGGCACTGGAACAGATTGGGGAAACAGCTATATCCCTACTAGTTCAAACGTTGTCGAGCCGAGATCAGAAATTGAGGTTAAGTGCGACATTAGCATTAGGTCAGGTTGGGGCCTCAGCGGAAGTTGCAGTGCCTAATCTGATAGAGTTACTGGATGATCCAGACCAATTGATTTGCGGACTTTCTGCCTATGCTTTAGGTGGTATTGGCCAAGCAGCGAAAAACGCGGTACCCAGGCTAAATGAACTGCTATCCCATTCTGATCAAGCAATTCGCACAAATGCTGCCTACGGATTGGGAGGTATTGGCCAATCCGCAACGATGGCGGTGCCGAATCTCATTCGAACCTTAAATGATTCGAACACCGAGGTGCGACTCAGTACCGTCCATGCACTGGGTCGGATTAGGGCTGAGGCTGGAGTGTCCAGCTTAATTCCGATGCTGTCAGATAAGGATGAGTGGATTCGTTTAGGTGTGGCTCACGCGCTTGGGCAAATCGGCCAGCCAGCTCAAGCTGCCATCCCAATGCTGATTCAGAGTTTGCTAGATGAACATGAAGGGGTTCGTCATAATGCTGTTAATGCTTTGATCCTGATTGGAAACCCGTCAATTCCTCAACTTATCAGCACCCTCAAAAATGGAGATCGGGTCATGCAGCTTCGCGTGATAGATGTTCTAGGTCGATTTGGAAAACTGGCCATACCTGAGTTGCAACAAGCATTAGATCATAATAACGCTGAAGTGCGTCGTGGTATTATCTCAGCATTAGGAAGTATTGGGGTGGATGCTGTGCCAATACTGCAAGAAGTGCTAAACCATAAAGACAGCCAGATGCGCTGGTCCGCTGCCCACGCACTCAAGAAAATAGATAGTCCAGCAGCTAAAAAAATTTTGTCGGAATATCTCAATCGTGGCCGTTAAATCGATTCAATCAAAAAAAAGAGATTCGTTCATTCATTTGAGATATCTTGAGTTTTAAGCTACTGAATTTATATTAACAGAAAAATGTACAGTAAGGCCGATCAACTCGTTAGCTGAAGATCCATTGGCTATTCTACTTAGATAAATTTTGGTTATAAAACCTTGACAACTAATCTTAAATGCATTAAATTGGCTCCCCATTTAGTGGATTTAACTATTCCCTATTTGAACAATTAGGAAGGTGCTCCCTAATGTTCTTAAAATAGGTCAATATTCTTGGTACTAAGAAAGAACATGCAAAAAAAATTAGAGAACAAAAAATTGAACAAATCATTATTCAAAAAGACCTTGAATTGGTTAATGCTGTCTGTCCTATTCGCTGGATGGAGTACCGCAAAGATCGACTTCGATCGTCAGATCCGTCCTATTTTTTCTGATCGTTGCTATGCTTGTCACGGACCAGATAACAACGTTAGAAAGGCAAATCTTCGGTTGGATAAAATGGATAGCCTATTTGAGCAACGAAATGATATTTACATCGTTAATCCCAACCATCCGGAACAGAGCGAGCTTTATCGGCGTATCATTTCGACTGATCCAGCCCACGTCATGCCACGCCCCGAGTTTAAGCGGCCTTTGGCTCAGGAAGACATTACACTGATCAAGCAATGGATTGAAGAAGGTGCTGAATACCAAAAACACTGGTCTCTAATTCCAATCAAAGATGTTCCTGTTCCTGAACTCAAGAATAGTACTTGGCCGAAAAACCAACTCGATCAGTTTGTGTTAGAACGTCTCAAACAGGAAAATCTTCAGCCTTCTACCGAAGCTAGCAAAGAACGGTTGATCCGAAGGTTGAGTTTCGATATTACCGGTCTCCCACCAACAGTAAAGGAAATCGATGTTTTCCTGGCTGACAAATCTCCATCGGCTTACGAAAATCTGGTTGATCTTTTACTGGCGTCACCTCGTTTTGGAGAAAGAATGGCATCAATCTGGCTCGATCTTTCACGCTATGCTGATTCCTATGGGTATCAAAGTGACGTTCATCGGGATATGTCACCTTGGAGAGATTGGGTGATCAAAGCCTTTAACACTAATCTACCTTATGACCAATTTGTCACTTGGCAATTGGCGGGTGATTTGTTACCTGAACCAACCCGCGAGCAGCAATTGGCCACAGCTTTTAATCGTCTTCATCGACAAACGAACGAAGGTGGTAGTGTTGAAGAAGAATATCGCGTCGAATATGTTTCTGACCGGACACATACTTTTGGGACATCTTTTTTGGGGTTGACGATTGAGTGTGCCCAGTGCCATAACCATAAATACGACCCAATTTCTCAAAAGGATTATTATAGCCTCTCAGCTTTTTTTAATAATATTGATGAAAGTGGACTCTATTCGCATTTCACAAACGCGGTTCCCACTCCAACTCTTTTGATGACCGATTCCGAAGCCGAAGGCAAATTAACCGAATTAGAACAGCAGGTGATCGATGCCGAGAGTACGCTTGAAGACCTGGTTTCCCAAAGAAAAAGTGCATTTACCGAATGGGCACAGAATCCTCCCGAAACAGCGAAAATCCAAGGGCTAACAGGTAATTATTCTTTTGATGATATTGTAGAAAGTAATGTACCAAACCACGCTGATTCAGAGAAACCAGGCACGATTCATGATAATCCAAAGGTCATTTCAGGTCGTCGTGGAAAAGGATTACAACTCAGCGGTGAGAACAGCGTTGTTTTCAAAGATGTTGGTGCTTTTGACCGTGCCAATCCATTCTCAATTGCACTATGGATGCAAACACCGGATTACAAGGATAGGTCGGTAGTTTTCCATCGGTCCCGTTCATGGACAGATGCTGGCAGTCGCGGGTACCAATTGTTGATCGAAGACGGCAAGCTTAGCGCGTCTCTGATTCATTTCTGGCCAGGAAACGCCATTCGGGTTCGTACTAAGCAACAGATACCTAAAGGCGCTTGGATCCACGTTGTTGTTACTTATGATGGGTCTAGTCGTGGTAACGGACTTCGACTCTACCTAAACGGTATGGTTGCCGACACTCAAATTGTAAGAGATAATCTTTACAAGACTATTATAGGTGGTGGAGAAATTCATTTAACCATCGGTCAGCGGTTTCGAGACCGAGGGTTCAAAAATGGTTCGGTTGACGAATTCCAGGTTTTTGATCGTTGTCTAACACCTCTTGAAATTACTTACCTTCATAGCCAAGAGACATTGGACATAGTTTCGAAAGATCTAATTCACAACCAAGAAAAACAAGAGGATTACTATCAATATTATCTGGTCAACTATGATGAAATTTATCAGAACCAATTAACTGAGTTGATGAAACGCAGAGATGAATACAACAAAGCCATTGACCCTGTCTCAGAGATTATGACCATGATCGAGCTATCAAAACGGCGTCCGACTTATGTGCTGAAACGTGGTGCCTATGATGATCGTGGGGAACAGGTTGCTCCTGATACTCCAGCCAGTATTCTCCCTTTTTCGAAGGATGCTCCAAAGAACCGTTTAGGACTTGCCAGATGGTTGATAAATCCTAAGAATCCCCTGACTGCACGTGTGGCTGTCAATCGTTACTGGCAAATATTCTTCAATAGGGGAATTGTCCCCACACCTGAAGACTTCGGTAGTCAAGGTGAACGGCCATCACACCCACTGTTATTAGACTGGTTAGCAAAGAGATTCGTCGATTCTGGTTGGAATCAAAAAGAAATGATTAAACTGATTGTTATGTCAGCTACCTATCGTCAATCGTCTGTTCCTTCACCCGAACTTTTGGAAAAAGATCCGGAGAATCGCTTATTTGCACGTGGTCCTAGAGCTCGGCTAACTGCTGAAATGATCCGAGATAACGCATTATATGTAAGTGGACTGTTGGTCGATAAAGTTGGCGGAGCCAGCGTGAAACCCTATCAACCCGCTGGATTGTGGAAAGAAAAATCGGGTAGAACATACGAACATGATAAAGGAGACGGGCTTTATCGCAGAAGCTTGTATACTTTTTGGAAACGAACCTCACCACCACCTTCGCTGATGATTTTTGACGCGGCTAAACGTGATGTATGTGTTGTTAAACGAAGAGAAACCAACACACCTATGCAGGCACTTTTGCTCCTGAACGATACACAATTCGTCGAGGCATCGCTCTTTTTGGGCCAGCGGATGCTAAAAGAGGGTGGTGAAACTTTACCAGAACAGATTCAGTTTGTTTTTCGTTTGACCACTGGACGTCATCCAACTGAAAAAGAGATTGAGATACTGAAAAAACTTTACCAAGAACAGCAAAGGATTTTTGAGGCGAATCCAGATCAAGCCGAAAAGTTGCTAGCCACTGGTGAAAAAGAACGCGATCTATCTCTTCCATCAACTCAAGCCGCGACAGCAACTACTGTGGCTAGCACTATGTTGAACTTTGATGACACAATTACTAAACGTTAATTGACGCTTAATTCACCTCGAAAAGGAGTGCAGAATGCAAAACGAGATTGGGATTGCCGGTTGGCTTTATTCTCGTCAAATCCTTCACGACAAAACGCTTACGCTTCTAGAGTTTCCTGCTACCTGTGCTTCCCATGACATTAAAACGGTAGAGCTCTGTTCGGCATTTTTTGACAGTCAAAAGGCACGATATCTCAATGATTTGCGTAGCGTTTTGGAAGAGCAAGGTCTTTCCGTCCGGAATATTGCGGTCGATATGGGAAACTTGGCTGGCGCTGATCCCTCAATTCGACGAACTGACATTGAAAGCTTAAAGCAGTGGTTTTATGTGGCATCTGCCATCAATTCACCCGCTATTCGAATCAACACTGGACATGCTGATGACTCTGGCGCGCTTAGTCGTGTTGTTGATGCCTATCAAGAGCTAGCTGATGTTGGTCAACAAGTTGGAGTTAAACTGCTGATGGAAAACCATGGCGGACTTTCTGCTCATTCTAATGGGTTATCTGCAATCTTAGCACGCCTTGATTCGGATTGGTTCGGAACTTGTCCTGATACAGCGAATTTCTTGCCTGATGATTGGGAGGACGGAATGAGAGTTTTGGCACCTCGCGCGTTTTCATGCCATGTAAAAGTATTTAACTATAGCCCTGATGGCCAACAGTCATGGGACCATCAGGCAAATGAAAGTGTGAAATCGTACAATCTAAAGACAAGCCTCGAAATCCTCAAAGATTCGGGTTATCAGGGACCATTGTGCATTGAAAGGTCCGTTCCTAAAGAACCAGACCTTGATTCAACAACCGGGATTCGAGACACTATAAAATATCTCCAAGATTTGCTAGTCAGCATCCCGTAAACACAGAATCTGAAAAGCATTATAATATCCAGTTGTAAATCAAATGGCATTAGCAGCTTAAAGGTCTGGTACTGAGAGACAACTTTTTCACTATCAAAAAACGGGTTTGAATAAAATGGACAAAGTCAGAATTGCAATTGTCGGCATGGGAATTGGTAGACCCAATGGAAAAGCGTTGTCCGCTAATCCGCGTGGCGAAATTGTGGCTCTCTGCGATCTGGCCGAGGATAGAATGAAAGATTTCGCCTCAGACCTGCCGAGTCCGGTCAAGTATTACACCGATTACAAGGTAATGTGTCAAGACCCAGACATAGATGCAGTCTTTGTAGGCACACCGAATCAATGGCATGTGCCCGTTGGGCTAGAGGTGGTCCGCAATGGCAAACACGTGATGACGACAAAGCCACTGGCAGATTCTGAAGAAGCAGCCCAACAATTGGTGGAAGAAGCAGAGGCCAGTGGAGTTGTCAACATGATGTCCTTGGGACATCGGTTCGGCGATGCTTGTCAACATCTTGGTCAATTGGACCAAGAAGGCTATTTTGGAGAGCTCTATTATGCTAAAGCGCGGAGTTTTCGCAGAAACGGCATACCAATTTGGAGAGGAAAAGATCAGCTTCGCATGGATTTCATTCGGGCCGGTGGTGGGGCATTCCGAGATATGGGTGTCCATGTTCTTGATGCTTCGTGGTGGCTCTTAGGTGCCCCTAAACCGATTTACGCATTGGGGACAGCCGGGGCTAAGTTCGGTCCTCGTGGCCTTGGATACAATGGGCGTCCCCCTGAAAAAGCTATCTATGAACAATTTGCAGCCGATGATTATGGTACTGGTTTTATTATGTTTGAAGGTGGCGTTAGCATTCAAATCGAGAGTTTCTGGGCCGCACATCGTCCTAACGAACTCCAAATTGAACTCTTCGGAACGGATGCAGGAGCAAAAACCAATCCACTTACCATCTACCGTATGATAGATAATGAGCCTCAGGATCTAACACCTGAAGTTGAAAAACAGTCGTTACCATTTGAACGGGTGGCATCACATTTCATTGAATGTATTTTGGATGGTGTTATCTGCAAAGCACCACTTCAACATGGACTTGTTGTTCAACAAATGATGGAAGCTATTTTGAAAAGTGCTGAATTGGGAGAACCGGTACAACTGAAAACTTAACTTTATCCTTAAATGGGTGCATTGGGTTTGAAGTTGAATCTTCACTTTTTAGTTGATGCATGCTATAATTATAGCTGTTTTAACGTGTCCTGAATCAGTGCCTACATCTGGAAACTAAAAAATTACTCGGAGAGAAAAAGGTCATGCAAGATCTCATTAAAACGACCCGAAGAGCGTTCTTGTCCAAAACGGGGCTTGGACTTGGTAGCTTTGCCTTATCTCAGCTTCTTCCAACCAGCCAAGCAACCGCTACTGCAGACAAAATCACTGGTCAGATTGCCAGCAGTAGCCAGCATTTTGTACCAAAAGCCAAACGCATCATCTATCTTTTTCAAAGCGGAGGACCATCACAGATAGACCTATTTGATCACAAACCATTGTTGAATCAAAAGCAAGCGGAAGAATTGCCCGATTCGGTTCGACGAGGTCAGAGATTAACAGGAATGTCGGCTAACCAAGCTACGCTTCCATTGGCAGGTACAGCTTTTAAATTTAAGCAACATGGACAATCCGGCGCTTGGATCAGTGACTTACTTCCTCATACCTCGGAGATCGCAGATGAACTCTGCTTTATCAAATCGATGCATACCGAGGCGATCAACCACGATCCTGCCATCACCTTTTTTCAAACTGGTTCTCAGATTTCCGGTCGGCCTTCAATGGGGTCATGGATCAGCTATGGTATGGGAAGCATGAACAAAAATTTGCCGGATTTCTGTGTTCTCGTTACTAAAGACAAAGGCGGTCAACCACTCTATGCTCGACTCTGGGGTAACGGATTCTTACCTTCAAAATTTCAGGGAATTCAGTTTAGATCCGGTAAAGATCCCGTGCTTTATTTGACCAATCCTGATGGTGTATCGCCAGCCTGTCGCCGTTTAATGCTGGATCGTCTCCATGATTTGCATCAACTGCAGTACGATCGCGAGATTGATCCGGAGATTCAAACGCGGGTGGCGCAATACGAAATGGCTTATCGTATGCAGACCTCTGTTCCGGAAGTTATGGACCTGTCTGAAGAACCGGATTATATCTTTGACATGTATGGCTCCGATTCACGAACACCAGGCACGTTTGCAGCCAATTGCCTTCTAGCCCGAAGACTAGCCGAACGGGACGTACGCTTTATCCAACTTTATCATCAGGGCTGGGATCAACACGGGGGATTGCCTAATGGTATTCGTCGGCAGTGTAAGGAAACAGACCAAGCTTCCGCCGCTTTGGTTGCTGATCTGAAACAGCGTGGGATGCTTGAAGACACACTGGTTATCTGGGGCGGAGAGTTCGGGCGTACATGCTATTGCCAAGGAAAACTAACTACCATCGATTATGGCCGCGATCACCATCCACGGTGTTTTACAGTTTGGTTAGCTGGTGGTGGAATTAAGCCGGGGACAACCTACGGGGAAACCGATCCTTACGGGTATAATATCGCTCAAAATCCGGTTCATGTGTATGACTTTCAAGCAACCCTACTTCACTTGTTAGGTATTGACCACGAACAATTAACTTTCAAGTATCAAGGCCGACATTTCCGTTTAACTGATGTACACGGGAATCTGGTACACGATATTTTAGCCTGACAGTATCTAAGTCTGACGGATGAATTTTTGGATTCTGCTTCTTTCCCCTAATTCAACTTCACCAACGTAAATGTCGCCGTGTGAATCGACCCAGAGACCATGTGGGCCACCGATGAATTCACCTGGTTGATCACTCGATTTCGCTCCACCCCATTGGGCAATCAATTCTCTCTCCAGAGAATAGATACTCAACTGGTGGGTTAATTCGGCAATATAGACAACATCATCTGCTTTGTCAAAATAGACCGTGTTTGGACGTAACAAGTCTGTCCATTCAGTCAAGAAATTTCCGTCTAAATCGAAAATCTGGATACGGTTATTTTCGCGGTCACAAACCCAAACGCGATCATCTTTGTCGACCCGGACGCAGTGCGAGATACTAAACTGTCCGGGCCCATCACCCCGTTCCCCCCACGACAATAGTAACTTTCCATCCGCTGAATAACGGTGAACCCGAGCATTACCATACCCATCGGAAACAAATATATCACCATTGGAAGCTACATCGATGTCAGTCGCCAGATTGAAAGGATCGCCATCTTTTGTTCCAGTTCGCCCTGGTGTTCCCAGAGTCATCACCAGTTTCCCCTCAGAATCGAACTTATGAACACAATGTGTACTAGCATCTGTACAGTAAACGTTGTCGTTTAGATCGATAAAAATACCATGTGCTGTTTTAGGTTCAAGAATACCCTCTCCCCATACTCCTAGCATATTTCCCTGTCGATTGTAAACGACAAGGGGATGGTCACTGCGAGAATAAACATAAACATTATCTTTCGAGTCGCAAGCAACTGCTGGAATCCATCCCCATTCCCAATCGCTAGATTGCGTTAGCCACCCCTCTTCAACTGCATAAGTGTATTTACCAGCACCAAATGTCATTATCTGACCTCCCGCTCAATGTTATTCTGCAATTTAGGTTCTTTGTTCTTTGATTTCGTTAAGTGGTTTAGCACTAATAAAAAGCTTAGCTCCACGAGATACATCCTCTGGGGTTTCGACACCACAAAGCCAGTTCCATGTCAGTTGACGTCGCCTGCTGTTACGATAGGATTCAACTTCAGTTACATATGGGTGCCGGCCTCTTGCCCTATACGGCGGTATTTTCTCGGTATCACTTTCATTCCAATCACGTTTCGGAAGTGCATTCCGGAAATAGGAGAACTTGATCATACCGCGACGTTTATTGTTCAACTTTGGGCCAGCTTTGTGCCAGATACCATAATGTGTCAAAACCACAGTTCCAGCAGGAACAGTCAGTGAAACTTGCCCTAGAATATCGCCGTAATGTGCAATTGCTTCTCGATCGATTAATCGATGATGTGACCCAGGCAAGACCATGGTCGGCCCATCTTCGATTTTCACCTGCTGTGGATAATAATAGCACTGAAGATGATTGACACCGTAACCGTATTCGGATAACCCATCAGAATGCCACGTCTGCCCCGTATGTGTTCGTTCAAATAAATGATGGTGTGCTGAAATTGGCACCAAAAAATTTTTCCCCAGTAGAGACCTCGCTATACCGGCAACCTGCGGATGCAGGAGAACATGCTGCCGAAAATCGTCTCCCTGAACAAATTCATTCACCCCGCCACCGGACAAATCTTTGCATTCTTGGTTTAAAGATTTAGAGATTACTTCTTCCAAAACAACATAACCACTAGCAATAAAGTCCATTACTGTATCGTCATTCATCGTCGGTTGGATATCTGTCTGCATAGTTTTCAATTTCCCTTTCGGTATTTAGACAAATTTTTCTAAAATAAACTCATAACCCAAATAGTCATTATCTGCATCTGAGAAGTGATACAATTTTGTAATCGGGAATTGTACAATTCTCCAACCGTCTTTAACTGCATCGATCACGGACGCATATGGCAAATCCTGTGATGCGAGTTTCGGTTCGTCCGGCTCCATGGGATCGTATAAAGCCCAACTTGCTATGCCAGAACGCATGTTGGTTGACTTTGAGTAAAGATAAAGCACTATCTGTTTTGGAGAGGTTACGAGTTCCTGAAGATGCTCTAAATCTTGATCCGTCAGGTTGCCTTCCTTCAGTTTTTGGCGGCATGATTGCAGCCGAATTTTTAATTCTGTTTCCATATTAACCTGATTCGATCTAGTAGATATATTATGCAACACTCATTTTGAAATGAAAAAGATAAAAAGTCAATCAAAAAGGTGCCGATTTTAATTCCATCCGAATCGATCTCACAGCGTCATTGTCTAAAGTATGGTCGGAGTGTTATAATGCGTGGGACTTTTTTACAATTAAATTGATTTTTGGGACGATAATGATACAAGATACTATAACAGAAACGAGTCTTACCAACTTAAATCCGACGCATCAGGGCAAAGTGCGTGATCTGTATGAACTCGGAGATAAACTGTTAATTGTCTCAACTGACCGCATCTCCGCTTATGATTTTGTCCTACCGAACGGGATACCTTACAAAGGGCAGGTGCTGACAGGAATATCTGAGTTTTGGTTCGACTATACCGAACCGATTGTCAAAAACCACATGATTACCACCAATGAAGCGGAATATCCCGAAATCCAACAGTCCGATATTCCACTGTTGGAAGGAAGATCAATGTTGGTACAGAGAGCTAACCGCATTGATATCGAATGTGTGGTACGTGGTTATATCGCCGGATCTGCCTGGAAGGAGTACCAAACTGACGGAACAGTCTGCGGCGAAAAACTGCCGGAAGGATTGGTCGAATCAGATCAACTTCCAGAACTGATCTTCACACCTGCGACTAAAGCCGAACAAGGTGATCATGACGAAAATATCTCCATCCAACGAATGAAAGATGAGATTGGATCCCAACTAACGGACAGACTAATTGAAACCAGTTTTGAGTTGTTTCGGTCGGCCAGTGTACACGCGGATAGTGTTGGACTGATCTTATGCGATACGAAATTCGAGTTCGGCCTAGTCAATGAAGAACTAGTTTTGATTGATGAAATCTTTACACCAGATTCATCTCGTTTCTGGCCGAAAGACCTGTATAATCCTGGTGGTCCACAGCCAAGCTTTGACAAACAATTTGTACGTGATTACCTGATGGAGATTGGCTGGAATAAGCAGCCACCGGTGCCACAATTATCTGATGAAGTGGTTCGTAAAACGAGTGAAAAATATTTAGAAGCATACCATTTGATCGTTGGTTCAGAATTGGCCTGAGTTGATTGTTTGCTGATGAGTTAGTTTTTTAGAATCTGGTCTCAGGTCAGCCACTTTTTGAATTAGAACAAATCTCAACCAAACTGATAGTTTTGCGTCTAACACGAATCGAATGGGAGAATAGTAAGGAAGTTGGAAACTGCCGCTGATTTATTGGGTTTTAGGGGGACGATTTGTCTGTTTTTGGGAATTTTAAACCACAGAAACTACGAATATATAATGCCATATGTTTCTGTGTAATCATTTTTATCATCTTCAATCAGCTTGTTTGGGGTCAACAAAAGGGATTTCAAGTTCCTCCACAGACCATTGATAATATGGATGGAGATTCGGTTTTTAGTCCAAATGGCGATGGTGTACAAGATAAGTTGTTGGTTGTACTTAACATGGATGGAACCACGGGTGAATATCGCATTATCATCGACGTGCACAGTCCCGGTGGAGTTGGTCAACCGGATGGTAAATTCGAACCTGATGACGACTGGATGGTAATGGGCGATTTTGGTCCAGGACCACCAAATTCGGCAGAGAAACGCATTATTATTCATGAATGGGATGGCAGGAATCGCCATTCCAGTCAGGATGCGGCGTTGCGCCAATTACAGGATGGAACATACGAAATACAAATAGAAATTGACTTTTTCCGCAATGACGAATTCACTCCACCAACTCCTGATCACACTGTTAAGATTTCCGCTGTGATCGACACGAAACTCCCTCAAATCTCTGCTAACGTTAGCCGGACGCAATTTTCCCCAAACGGCGACGGTCGTCAGGACATAAATACGCTTTCATACAGTATTGCTGAAGATCTAACAGCGCTTGAACTCGAATTCGCCAACCTAACCAATCGACCGCCAATTTCCTTGACAAATCTCATCTCTGGCAATCACACTTTTTTGTGGAACGGTAAAGATGGACTTAATCAAACGATCACGGATGGCAACCATACGCTTCAACTCAAGGCAACGGACCAGGGAGGCAACGTCTTAACTTCTCCGGTTACTCAAATCCAGATTGATACGGTATCTCCTGCCATCTCTCAAATTACGCCCGCCAATCGCTCCTACCAAAAGACCGCAATCGACCAGATCGTTGTCAGCTTCGAGTCAGATAACGGTAGTGGTATTAACTTTGACGAAACAGTATTAACGCTTAAAAATTCGAGCGGTACAAATATCGTCGGATCTCTCGATTCCTCTGTAAATGAGATAAAGTTCTCACTCACAAACCAGATGGATACCGTTGACGAGAATGACGTCTATACGGTGGCAATTACTGGTGTTGACCTAGCAGGAAACAAGATACAGACATCCTCAACCTTTACATTTGATACTGTTGCGCCTGCAATCACAAAGATCAAGGTTAATGACAGTCCTGTTACATCAGGGGTTAGGACTCAGATCAGTTATGTTGAAGCCGTACTGCACGACAGCGTTGGATTGAATCTGTTGAATACGACAATCCGGCTAACCCGAAACGGTGGAGAAGTGGCTGGCCAGCAAACAGCAATCAACGAAACCACGATCCGTTGGGCATTGATTGCCCCCCTAGCGACCGATGGTTCTGCTGATGGTGCCTATGAGATTGTTGTTTCGGCTGTAGACCTAGCTAGCAATACAAGTCAGCGTCAGGTTAACTTTGTTTATGACACACAAAAACCGAAACTCGTCTCAATTTCGCCAGCCGATTACACCAATCTACCTGTGGAGACAATTACGGCAAATTTCAGTGATCTAAACGGTAGCGGTATCGATTTCAACGCCACAGGACTAGTCCTTAAAAAAGGTGGCACTCTGATTAACGGAACAGTTGTTGCTAACGGCGATGCGCTTGAATTCCAATTGGCAGAACCTTTACAAATGTTAGATGGCACTCAGGATGGGAAATACACCGTTAACCTCAACTACGCCGATGTGGCAGGTAATTCGCAAAGCGATGTCTTTGATCTAATCTATGACACTCATCTGCCAGCGCTCCAATCCACAACGCCAGCAGTAAATACGACCGTTTCCTCATTGACCCAAGTGCTCGTTGTTCTCAACGATCAACTGAGTGGAGTAGACCTAGCCAGCACAAATGTCAGACTTACTCACAACGGCACACAGGTCGGAGCAACTGTACGTTACATTGGAAAGACAACGGTTGCCTTGATTATTGCCGAACCGATTAATCAAGCTGGTGAGTATATGATTGAAGTCACACCAGTTGATTTTGCTGGAAATGTTGGTGCTGATACAAAGATCCCATTTTTCTTCACCGATACAACACCTGTGATTGGTTTGGTTCCCGATGTTATTGATCCTGTTAATGAAATTACGAACCTTACAGCTCAAATAACGGATTATGTTGGGCCTAAAATCGATTTTTCAAAATCGACGATTATCCTTAAAAATGCCGATGGTGAAATAGTTGCCGCTAATCCGGTTGAAAATAACGGTCTTGAGCAACTGCAGTGGAGGGTCCAAAATCAACTGCCTGCGGATGGTTCTGCGGATGGTAATTATGCCTTGAATGTAAGCTATGTTGATGTAGCAGGACGGAGTTTTTCTGAGGATTTTCCAGTTATATTTGACACACAGGCACCAAAAATTACAGAGGGATCCAGGCCTGCGGATCGAAATGTACTGACAACTAATCAGGTTTCAGTAGAATTTGAAGTTGTCGATGCTTCAAGTAAGATAGATTTCTCAACTTCAACCGTTCAACTTCTGACACAAGGTGGAACGCCCATTCAAGGTGAGACTGAAAACAATGGAAAAAACAAGATATCCTTCAATTCCGCCTTGCTAACGAGTGCCGGAATTTATGTGTTCAACATTACATTAGCTGATATTGCAGGCAATGTCGGTGTGGTCCAGCAATTTCACTATGAGCTTGAGATTGCTTCACCAAGTGTTGCCTCAATTACACCTGCCAACCGATCGAAGATAAAAGAATTAAAGCAAATTACAGTTAAATTAATCGATGGTAACGGAGCAGGTCTTGATTTCTCAAGTGATGGATCATCTGTTGAACTTCGAGATTTCAGCAGTCAACTGGTCGACAGTGAGATCACCAACAATGGGGTCGACGAAATTACTATTAAGATTACACCCGCACTTTTGGCTGATGGTAGTGATGATGGAGTCTATACGGTCAGTGTTCAACCGATCGATAAGCGTGGAATGATCGGCGACCCACGCCAATTCTCGATTAGCTACGATTCACAAAATCCGGTAGTCACATCAGTTACTGCTATCGATCCCACCAAAAACATCTCCTATTTCAACCAACCGATTAACCGTTTTGAAGCCGTCATTACCGATTCAGGTACAGGTATTGATTTCAGCCAATCCTCAATCCAAGTACTAGACGCGAGCAGTAAAGTAGTTGCCGGTACGCAGGGACATGATAGTAACGGTAACGTCTGGTTACAACTGGATCAACCATTTACACAGATTGGGAATCAAGACGGACAGTACATGATTCTCGTTAAAGCAACTGATAATGCCGGAAGCAGCGTTACTGAAACCTTTGAGCTTCAGTATGATACACAACCTCCGTCGACAAATCTCAACAATTATCCAAAGCAGGTGAGTTCGCCAATTGACAAAATTTCCGTCAATTTTACCGATTCGAGTGGCGTAGATTTTTCCCAAACCGCTATCACCTTGTCCGGATCCAACAGTGGCTTAATTAACACAACCCAAACTACTGATGGGAAAAAAGAAGCCTCAATCCAATTTGATATGCTAGAAACCGATGGTTCAGACGATGGCACCTATCAGATACAAATTAACGTCGTAGATGTGGCGGGTAACGCATCGAGCTTCGTCCACGAGTTCCTGTATAGCACACAGAAACCGGAAATAGCTTCGACAACACCAGAAGATTTTGGTACTGTCAATGATCTTGAAGCTGTTTCAGCAAACCTGACAGATCAAAGTGGTAGAGGGATTGATTTCAATCAGTCCAAGGTACGTCTACTGGATCCAACAGGAAAGGTAGTTGCCGGCCGACAGGAGGTGGACGAGTCACAATCAGCTATCAATTGGGTGCTGGAACAGAAGCTACCACGGGACGGTTCTGCTGACGGAAAATATGCGATTCAAATCTCTGCTGTTGATCTAGCCAAAAACAGTTTGGACAGTAAAATGGCATTCATTGTTGATACCGTTGTTCCGTCCATTAAACAGGTGCAACTCGGCACAACCAAACCGATTAAGTTGGAAGATCAGCTAGTTGTTGTTAAAGAAGCTTTTGACAGTATCACCATTGTCCTCTCTGATGGAGGAACTGGAGTTGATCTGAATGGAACCACGGTTCAATTAGTTAATCCACAAGGGGCAGTGATCGGAATTAACCTAATCAGCAATAAATCTGATAGCATCACGGCCAAATTTTCGACACTACATGAAGTTGGAACGTACACGATTGGGATTTCCCCAAAAGACAATGCTGAAAATACCAGCCATATGGTTGAATATCAATTTAATCTTGACCTCCCGCTACCAACAGTATCCAAAATTGAGGTCGGAGAATTCCCCAATCGAGTTGTTGCAACCTTGAGCGGATCGAATCTCAATACCACATCAAACGGTTCTTCAATCACTGTAACAGGGTCGCAAGGTGCGGTTAATGGCCAAACGGCAAGATCGTCCACGCAAGTCGTGTGGACGCCTCTTCAGCTTGAAACTGACGGATCCAATGATGATATCTACACCATTACAGTGACTCCGATTGATATGTTCGGCAGATCGGGAACACCTAGGATACAAAAACAGATATTCGATACACAAGAACCAGAGATCATTTCTATCACGGTTATAGATCTAAACCAACCAGTTTCTTACCTCAGCGTTCCAATTTCACAGATTGCCATGCAAATTCAGGATTTGGGGCCGGCAGAGCTTGAAATTGGTAGCCAACAGATTGAATTGCAGAACGAATCTGGGAAACCCATCCTAGCCACTGTCACAAATGACGGTAGCGAATGGATATTCTTAACACTCAACCAACCATTGGTAACAAACGGATCCGATGATGGCAACTACACTGTTGTCATTAATTTAATCGATAAAGTTGGTAATAAAAAACAAGTTTCACACCACATTATCTACGACACACTAGCACCAGCTTTGGTTAGTACTAGTCCGAAGAACAACTCGGAAATTCGAGAAACAATTACTTCCGTCGTCGCGAATGTTCAAGATAACGGAGATAGCGATATTGATTTTGTGCAGACGACGTTGACGCTCCTAGATAAAAATGGTAATCCCGTTAATGGTGAATTCAGTCATGATGGTCAATCTAAGCTTACTCTACAAATTGATGGTCTCAAGGAAAACGGAACCCATACTGTTCGGGTCGAATTGATAGATCGTGCCGGGAACACGATGATAAATGAAAATCACTTTCTTTATTTAATGCATTTACCATCTGTTATTTCGACAACACCCAAGACATCCCCTGTTGAAGAAGCTTTTACGAATGAAGCGTTTGATCAGGTAGAATTAAAACTTGATAGTGGTAATTCCAACCTCTCAACAATTTCACTGGTTGGTCCTAATGGCAAGGTTATACCAGGACGACAATCGCGATCTGGCGACCGCTTGGTTTATGAGCTTTTTCGGGAACCAACGGAAGACGGATCTGACGATGGGCAATACACCATTTCTTTCACTCCTGTCAATAGCAATGGAGGCCAAGGCGAGATCCAAAACTTCACCTTTATCTACGACACGGTTATTCCTGAAATTGTGGAAGATTCAATTGGGATGACCGTTGTTGACCCAGGCGTAAACAACTCTCTTCTGGAACTTCAGGTGGCACTGGTCGATGATCAACCAAGTTCAGGTCTTGACTGGGAAGACGCCAAGATAGCGTATATTCAACTGTTCCAAGTGGCTACTGACGGATCTAAATCAGAGATCGCCGGAGTCGAATCAATGGATGAGTCGGGCAACACCATTTCGCTGATTCTGACCAAACCGCTTGCTAGCGATGGGAGTCAGGATGGTAACTATCTGCTTCAGGTTACTGCCAAAGACCAAGCAGGGAATATGTCCAAAGTGTTTGAATATGGTTTTGTCTATGACACACGCCCACCTGTGATTGACATTGCAGGCCTAACACTGAATGAACAGCCGCTCATTCTAGATGCCAATGATCCGGATTATCCTTCGGTTGCTGGACGTGGCGCGTCAGTATCAATTACAACTAAAATGTCCGACGCAGGCCAGGGTGTTGACTTGGCCAGATCGTCGATTCTAGTGCGTTCTCCGAGTGGGAATGCGGTTGCGGGAGATGTCGTTCATGATGGTGTCGATCAAGTTGCCTTTAAATCTGCTGGTTTGCTGACAGATGAAGGAATGTATAAAATCACTATTACGAGTGTTGGCCTGGATCCTGAAAAGCTTGGTTTTCAACCGGCGACTACACTTACCACAGAATTTCTCTATGAGGTAGCACCACCGGTTATTCAATTGACTGACCGAGGTAAAACAGAAGTTGAAGAGAACCCGCTTAGACTTCGCGGAACAGCTGTTGACTCACCACAGAATAATATTCCTGCTTCTGGGGTTGTTAGTGTGGAGATTGTTGGTAAAAACCCAGATGGTCTCGATATCGATCCTGTTTTAGCAGATGATGTCAGCCAAGGAAGCCAAGAGCCTTGGAGCCTTTGGGAAATTGATTATCTGCCCCCGACTTCTGGTGAATATGTCCTCAATATTCGTGTTATGGATCGTGCAGGAAATGCTGAGATCTACGAAGAGTTAACTGTCGATTTTACTGTTTCTCTTGGATTTAAAGACGAGACTTATTGTTGGCCTAATCCGCTTCGGCAATCTCAAGGTGATATAGCACACATCTCCTTCGATCCCAATATTTCTAATAACGAAACTGTTGATATTACCCTAAGTATATATGATTTTGCCGGGTACCTAGTCTATCAAAAAGAATATCCCAGAATGCAAGCAGGACGTACAGATCAAATTGTCACATGGGATCTCAACAATGATTCAAACAGGCGTGTTGCTCGAGGGATTTATATCTTCCGACTGGAGGCAGATCGCGGAGACGAAAGTGCAAACGTTATCGGAAAGATTCTCGTTGTTGAATAGTCAGTACCAATTCTTTTTTGGCACGGTAAATACTAGGGAACTAGCAATCAAATTAATATTGACTAATTGATGTTGATCATGAGAAGGAAATTTGAATTGAAAAAACGGCTTCTGATTATATTTCTGCTTACTGTGACAACTGTCGCTTGGCCTGCCGAGATTCACGAAGCAGCGGGAACGACGGCAGCAGCATTTCTAAAGATTGACAGTGGTACGCGTCCGATGGCCATGGGAGGCGCATTCACAGGTTTGGCTAATGATGTTAATACGCTATTCTGGAATCCAGCGGGATTGACCTCAATTGAGTTTCGCGAGTTTTCAGCAATGCAAAACTTTTCTATCGCTGATATCAATTCGCAAGCGATCGGTTATGCACAGCGGCTCAACCAGAAGATGACATTCGGTATCGGCTTTCAGGGTGCTTTTACACAAATTGAGTATCGCGCTCAACCAACCGATAAACCAGACGATCTGGCAACGGTTGGGGGATTTGCAACCGGTTTAACCTTGGCCTACGAATTGATACCTGAAATATCAATTGGTGGAACAGCAAAGCTTATTCATCAACGATTAAGTGTGGAAAATTCGCTGGGTTTTGCCGGCGATTTAGGCATGGTTCTGCGGCCAATGGGAAACCTTCTGGGGTTAGGTATGTCGCTACAGCATTTTGGACTACTTGATACTGGAGAAGACTTACCGATGACGGTTCGCGCAGGTATGTCCTTTACTCCCTTGAACGCGTTATCAGTAGTTGGTGATGTCAACTATCCTTTGGTCGGTGATTTTCCAAGTGTACATGCAGGCCTTGAGTATTGGTTCTATGATTTAGTCGCTTTCCGAATTGGTTATAGCCTGAATCAAGGCGAAAATCTAAAGAATGGTCTAACAACCGGTATAGGTCTTCGACGAGAAGGAAGATCCTCGCTGATCAACACCAACTTCCAGTTTGATTATGCCCTTGTGCCGAGTGCCGACATCGGTAACGCGCACCGAATTGCTATCCTCGGCCGATTCTAATTAATCGATTGATACAGCGTCACCAATTTCGCTGCTTTTTAGGATCGCCTCCATCATCTTTTGTACGACCAAACCGTGTCGGAGAGGGGCTTCACAAGGCGTCCCGTCCAGTATACATTCAATGAAATGGTTGGCAATCCTGTCCCAAGACCCCATTTTTTCTTCTGGTTCCGGCGTCAGGTCTTGTGTCTGGTCATCTTGTGTCCGGTAGATTGTCAGTGGGCTGAGTCTCGCTCCTGCTTCCGTGCCGAAGAGTTCCATCTGAAATTCGTCGGGTTGATGTGAAGCCCAGAAACTTTCAACCTGTACACCGATTCCGCCTTCAAAAGTAATAAAACCACCTGCATAGTCATCTGCCTCAAACTGCTGAAAAATCTCTTCCGAATACTCTCGACCGAAACCATATCCCCGACCGAATGGTCCGAACTTAGCTCCGGCAGTACCTAGGGCACTTATCGGTTTAGGTGTTCCAAGAACCCACCAAACAGCGTCAAGAACATGAACTCCCATGTCGCGAAATGCACCGCCTCCTTTTTTAATGAACCCCAAATTCCATGCGGGAATACCGTTTCGACGGACACTGCGCGATCTCGCATAATACAATTCACCAAAATATCCATTACGTGCCTGAAGCCCAAGGTACCGACAACCATTATCGAATCGAGTGGAAAGCGACATCATGTTAACCACATTGGCCGATTCCGCTTCTTCCACTATTTGTTCTGCAGCATCTTCAGAATCTGCCAGTGGTTTAGTAATCAGGACATGCTTCCCGTTACGCACTGCCTCCAGACCGATAGGAACATGCCACTGGTTTGGTGTGCCGACAAAAACAGCATCGATTTCATCATCGCGACACATTTCTTTATAATCAGTATAAAACTTGACCGGTTCAGGCAAGTCACTAGCGAAAGATTGCATACGTTCTTCAAGCAGGTCACACAGGGCTACAACCTGACCACGAGGATTATTTGCTAATGCTTGACCATTGGGTCTACCAATTCCCATACCAACGACCGCAATTCTTACTTTATCATTTGGCTTTGATGCCATATTCTTACATCCTCAAAGTTTTTCTTTACAGTGTTTTAGAAATTCATATTCGAATCCCAACGGTTTGGAAAACGTTTAGGAATCTACAAAGGATGACGACAACTGGTATTTCATAAATAGTAATGATTGGTTTCATGAGACTGTTGAAGAATTTCTGTTGGAGAATTTCAGTCTCTTATCGTATACTTACATGATTTAGTTGCTAGTGATTTTAAAATAGATTTAACCTTTGAGAAATGTAATTGATCAGGAAAATAACTATGGCCAACAAACCAAATATCGTGCTCTTTGGAGTCGATTCCCTATTAGCAACTCACATGAGTTGTTATGGATATCATCGTCTAACCACACCATATATTGATCGATTTGCTGAGTCAGGAACTCTGTTTGAAAAAACATATTGTCCTCATGTTCCAACGACCGGTGCGTATGCTTCAATGTTAACAGGACTGGACGTTTTTAGTACACAGGTCGTTGCTTTACGTCACAAGGGAGGATTGCGTCCTGAAGTCAAGACGTTATCTGAAATGTTGCATGACGAAGGTTACGATACAGCGTGTATAGGATTTTCTGGTAATCCAAGTGCACGAGGATTTGACAATTATCTGGATTACAAAGCCAGTTGGGGCAGTTGGTCGGAAGGAAGAAGCCCAAAAGCACAGAGCTTGAATGAAGTTGCAATTCCTGAATTGGAACGTATGGCGAGTCAAGATCAACCATTTTTCCTGTTTTTGCGACACATGGACCCGCATTCTCCCTACTTACCTCCTGCACCGTACGAACGTATGTTTTATCATGGCGATGAATGTGACCCGAATAATAAGTCGATGGAGCCGGTGATGACTTTTAAGCCGTTCTGCGATTACTTTGCTACTTGGATGCCGCCAGGTATTACGGATAAAGATTATGTTATAGCTCAGTATGACGGGGCGATTGCTTACATGGATGCATGCATTCAGTCAATTTTCAATGCACTAGAGGCAATGGGTATCCAAGACGAAACTATCGTCGTTCTCAATGGTGATCATGGGGAGACACTTTATGATCATGAATGTTGGTTTGACCATCATGGTATCTACGATGTCACCCTGCATGTGCCGCTTATTATTCGTTATCCGGGTAAAATTCCAGCGGGGCAACGGGTGCCAGGTTTCAATCAACACAAAGATCTAGTGCCAACTATTCTTGAGCTAGCGGAAATTGATGCTGGAATTAACTTCGATGGAAGGAGCTTAATTCCTATGATCAATAGCGAAGTAACGTCTCATGAGTCCGAGATTTATCTTACTGAATGTACTTGGATGAGAAAACATGGGTGGAGAACACCTGAATGGAAATTGATCAGGGCACTGGAACCCGATTTCCATTTCAAACCTGAAATTGAACTGTATAATCTAATTCATGATCCAGATGAAAACGATAACTTAGCTGAAACCCATCCAGATGTTGTTGAATTACTAACAGAACGTATGAATGCTTGGATCGCCAAACGCGAAGCGGAAACTGGCCTTGAGAACCCTATTCATAATCAAGGTGATTGGCATGGTCATGCAAATGTAGGACCGTTCAAAACTTCTCAGCAGGCCTATGATACCTTGCATATTGGAGATGCTGTTCAAGGAGCAAGGCTTCAGGCCAAAGCAAGGGAATAATTCTAGTAAACAGTAGAGGCAGATTTCAGCTGACTTTCTTGGCTGGTGGAGATATTATCGGATCAATCCATGGAGCAACTGACACTAAGAAAACAAGTTGATGTTACTTAGTGTGGTTCTTGCTAGTGATGGTAATATTCACTGTTGATTTATATACATGAAAAGTATCCATGTATACGCATAACACCGGTACGATAAGATACAGTTTTAGAAAATCAGCTGGATGTATAATTAAAATATTTTGACTGACCTTAATGCTATGGAGAGGGAAACACATGAGTGATAAAATGATTCGCGTCGGCATCGTTGGAGCAGGAGCCAACACAACTTCTCGTCACATCCCAGGTTTGCAATCTATCGACGGTGTTGAAATTATTAGTGTTTGTAATCGCAGTCGTGCTTCATCTGAACGTGTGGCGCAACAATTTAATATTCCGAAGATCTATGGGAATTGGCAGGAATTAGTTCAGGCTTCAGATACCGATGCCATTGTTATTGGAACATGGCCATACATGCATTGTTGCTTGACATTAGCTGCTTTAGAAGCGGATAAACATGTGATGTGTGAAGCACGAATGGCTATGAACGCACGAGAAGCACATATGATGTACGATGTCGCCAGTATGAAACCTGCTCTTGTTACGCAAATAGTTCCTTCCCCATTTACCCTGTCAGTAGATAGTACCATTAAGAGATATATTGCCAACGGATATCTCGGTGAGATATTAGCAATCGAAGTTCGGGCAGGTGGACAGTTCCTTGATTCCGAAACCTCACTCCATTGGCGAGAGAATTTTAACCTAAGCGGTTTTAATATCATGAGTATGGGGATTTGGTACGAGGCCATGATGAGATGGATCGGTGAAGCTACACGTGTTATCGCTGTGGGAAAAACTTTTGTCAAGATGCGAGAGGACGAAAACGGTGTCATGAGATCTGTTCGTGTTCCGGAGCATATTGGCATTATTGCAGATATGGCCTGCGGTGCTCAAGCACATTATCAGATCTCTAGCGTGACCGGTCTGTCCGGTGGATCTGAAGCATTTTTGTATGGAAGTCAAGGTACACTACATTTTTCAAATGGGAAGCTTTATGGCGGTACGCGTAACGATTCGGGACTTTCGGAGATTGATATTCCTGATGAAGAGAAAGGTTCTTGGAGAGTGGAAGAAGAATTCATTAATGCCATTCGTGGAGAAGAAATTATTACGCATACCAGTTTTGAGGATGGTGTAAAGTACATGGAGTTCACTGAAGCAGTTACACTTAGTATGATGGCAGGCGAAGCAGTTTCGTTGCCATTATTATCATGAGGAGTAGACTGCTCAGCTAACCAATTAGAACTGGCCTGTGATCGAGAAATAATGTATTGCTGCCCAAAAGGGATCTAATAAGCCCTCCGACTTCAGTTGCAGAAATAAGGATTTTAGATTCAGCATATAGCTAAATGAGCCAACCTCCCAATATCTTGTTAATTACCACCGACCATCTGCGATATGATACGCTTGGATATTCAGGTGATCCAGTATTAGAAACACCGTCCATCGACGAATTAGCTTCGGAGGCGACGCGCTTCTCAAACTGCTTCGTGCAGAGTCCAGTATGCAAGCCATCCAGAGCTACCATAATGACAGGTCGTTATCCTCGCCATCATGGGGTTCGATGGAATGGGAGCAATTTGAATGAGAATGAAGTCACTATGATTGAATTCTTTCATCGTAGTGGGTATTCGACTGCCTGCATTGGTAAGCATCACATATCTCAAAAGAAATTTGTGGACAGTCTCGATTATTTGGAGGCTCAAGGGATTCGAAGGAATTGGCGTGAAAACCCAGATGGAATATATCAAATAAACAAAAAAAACCCTTTTGAAAAGTATGTTAGTTCACGTGGGTATACGTATAAGACCGGTTATGCACTGCAAAACTTCAGGAAAAACTTGGGTGCGGTACCGTCCGATTTACCAGAAGATTGCCACATTGATGCCTACGTTGGTCAAAAAGGACGTGATTATCTTCAACAGATTGGTAGCGAAGATCCTTTCTTTTTGTGGTTAGGCTTTTATGGGCCTCACCATCCATATGTACCTTCCGGACGTTTTGCCCGAATGTATCATCCCGACGAAGTCTCACCCTTTCGTGGCGATAACCAAGATCTCGATAAAAAACCGTTAGAGTATCAATTATACTGCCAGACGGAAAATCACAAATTCCGTGGGTTTAACAGCGCACCAGCAGAAACTTTTCGCCAGATGAAGGCTGCTTACTACGGTACAGTATCACAAATAGACTGGCAAATAGGGCTAATACTTGAGGTACTTGAGGAAAAGGGCCTCAAGGGAAATACAATTGTCGTGTTCATATCTGATCATGGAGAGTTCCTCGGTGATTACGGCATACCAGCTAAAGCTCCTTTTCTATTGGACTGCATGCTTCACGTACCTTGTTTGGTCTACGTTCCTGATAAACAAAATAATATTACATCTGATGAGCTGATAGAATCCGTTGATCTCTTCCCAACCCTGACACATCTGGCAGAACTTGAACCACCTGATTGTGTTCAAGGCAAGATCCTGCCTCCCTTTGACACTGAAGAATCTTGCCACAGCCGACAAGTCATCTATGCTGAAGCAGTAGATAAAAAATGCCTAAGGACAAAAGAATGGAAACTTATCCATTATCCGGCTAAAGATTATGGAGAACTCTATAATCTAACCGAAGACATATACGAGCAAAATAATCTTTATGCTGACCTGCCAGAGATTAGGCACAAGATGACACTAGATTTGTATTATCACCTTGACGCAACCGAAGACTTTAAGCATCCAACCTATCAACGGTTTACCAGTGAACATCCTGAAACAGGGGAAGAAATTACCCACTACCATACTTGGTAATCGGCATCATTCATTCCTTCCTTCAAAATATTTAAGGATTAAAAAAAACGGCATCTTTGCATCTAGTCCTATTTCTCCTTAATGCCACTGCTGCAAACGCACATCTGAATCTTGATCCTGCAATTGTTTGATTAGTTTTTCAACCTGTTGTTCTTGGGTCTCCTCTGCATATCCCATCAAACTCAACGGACAAACGGACAATGTTGAACTAATTGATTTCATCATTTTAACGATCTTACAACTATTAAATTTTTACTACACATTTATTCAGTAATACCTCCGATGGTTTCCTACCACTATAGACATCCATCGTTGTTGACCCGTGAGAATGTCCGACCAGTTCCTTGATGAAGGATTGATGAAATTGAAGATATGCTACCCTATAAGAAAAGGAATCTGCGTGAGTAATTGAGATGATGCACTTCATTCCTCGATTACACAATGAAACGATTCCCACAACTTATCATTAGGAGGTAATTGAGAATGAAATGTTTATCAGTATTGTGTATCAGCTTAATCGCCATTAGTTTGATGTTGGCAGGTATAAGTGATGCCAAGATAGACAAAAAATCCATTATGGGAATGTGGCTCTTTAACGAGGGAAAGGGCGAAACAGCCAAAGATTCCTTGAAGAATGGTACTGATGGCAAGCTTATAGACGGTCCCAATTGGGTCAAGGGTAAGTTCAGCGGGGCTTTGGAGCTTGATGGAAGTGATGATTATGTCAAGATTGAATCTCCAAATATACCACGAGGTGATGACCCAAGGTCAATTGCGGGATGGATAATGGATATGGGCACTGGAGGGACCTGGGGTGGTATCATCCATTATGGAAATAACGATTGTACCGGTCTGATGTTTGGTATGGGTAAACAGAATGGCTTGACATTCTGGGGCGGGTGTAAAGATTTCCAAACAGGTATGGTTATACCTAAAGATAAATGGTCATTTGTTGCTGTAACCTACGACCAGAAAAATATAACAATGTGGCTAAATGGCAAGCCAAGCCCTAACTCCATGACCAATTTTGACACCACAGATAGCCACCTCTTTATAGGAGCTGAAACCATCAATAATGGTGTTGGCTTCAGGTCCCGTTTCACTGGGCTTATTGATGAGATTGCCATCTTTGATGTTGCTCTAACTAAGAATGACCTCAACACCATCATGAAAAACGGGTTAGAGGTAGCGACTGGTTTTAGGAGTGTTTCCACCACAGGTAAACTCACCACCATTTGGGGACAGATAAAAAAATGGAATGGTTCATCCACCTTGCCCCAATACTAATAAGCTTCGAGTTGTTGGACGAGCTTAGGCATTCTATCACGGATTGCCGTATCGGTGTAAAGTAGAGGGTTCGCTGACAAGTAATCGAGGTTGACGAATCGTGCAGGCACACAATATACTAGACGAGTCAGCTGTGGACCACCTCGCCTATCTCGGACTACACCCTTCAGGATGGTAGTATGTAATACGGTGTTACGCCGTTTTGGAAGCTGTTGTTCTTTCGCGCTGGAAAATTATCCGACGCTTTGTCTGTACCGCCGTGGCATATAGAGCCCGAAAAGTGAAGACTCACCTCATAAGTGTGTTTATCTCAATAACAACAGGATATTCTGTGGTAAGGCACTGGCTTGGGCTAGCATAGCTGCTGATTGTGCCAGTATCTTGGGTGCTGGAACGGCTGCTTCAATGCTCTGTGTTTGGCTGGTCAAGTTGGACATGGTGAACTGCAGCTTGTTCTGTACTGAACCCAACCGACTTCTTTCATTGTTGATGATGTCAACTGCATGATCTAATGCGGTTATGGAATTTCTGGTACTATCAAGATCAACCACATTAGTCCCATGTACTCCGATAGTTTCAGTAGTAGCATCTACCAAGTAAAATCAAGCTGCTTATTGATGCCGTTGTCAGCGCCTATTTGGAAGGTTCTGCTGCAATGGATTGTCATTCTCAGAAGGAAACACTAGTGAGACAAGAATTTCTCTATTCGTCATGAGATCTAAACTCTAGAAAATGTCTGGGGGTTGGATATTTTCTTTTCCAATCAGTTTATACAATAGGTCTAATATGGGGACTTGTATGAAATTTTTCTTCGTGTTAGTATGCAAATCTATAAATGATACTTTTGAAAATTAGTTTTAAGGTAAAGGAGAAACATGATGAAAAAAATGTTCCCAACTTGTTGTATGTTCGTACTGGTGGGTTTATTTGGCTGGAATACCAAACTTGCTTATTCAGTAGGCGCTGTTCAGGATGGTTTAGTTGCTTACTGGTCTTTTGATGAGGATACAGTTGATATTAAAAAGGAAGCTGTCGATGTATTCGGCGGATTGGTTGCCGTTGTTCTGGGAGATCCCGAATTAGCCAAGGCAGCGGATTGTAAAGTAGGTGAATGTATATTATTTGATGGTGCCGTTGATTATCTACTGGTTGAAGAAGATACGCAAAACAAAATCAATCGGAATTGGGACCAAATCACACTCGAATGCTGGGCGTTTATTAATGCCTTGGACGATAGCTGGAACCGGATTATCTCTTTGGATGATATGCCGGCAAATAAAAATGTCGCTTCACTTTATTACGATGACGACGATAACCGACACAACTTTTGGGTTAGAACTCCTCAAGGCAATACCGATGCAGCCAAAGACGACATCAAAGAAGATATTCCTCTTGAGAAATGGCTGCATCTGACTGGCACTTATGACGGAAGCACGGTTCATTATTATATTAACGGGAAACTCGCAAATAAGTATTCGATGAAAGGCGGACCGCTGAAAAAAGGTGGCCTCATTTTAGGAATTGGTGACCGATCAGATGGTTGTAACTGCGATACTATTCAAGGGTATATCGATGAATTCCGCATTTATGATCGCGCATTGACTGCGGCAGAAGTTGCCAATAATTTTAAGGCCGAGGGACTGGCTGTTCATCCGAACCTGGGCAAATTGAGTCTGACCTGGGGATATATCAGAAACCTTCGGCATAGATAGTAGACCTCTTGCATAAGTCAAAGAAAATGAATTTAGATACCTCTCAGCTATAGAATTCTGATGCTATTATCGTAGGTTTTGAGTTCAGCTTCGTCTGGTTTTTGAAACCAGGTCATCCATTCAGCGAGATCCACTCTCGTGATTTGAAATGATCCAGCAGGAAGATCGCCGTTTCTTTTTTCAATTCGTTGCCAAAGTTCATCGTCGGATAAATCGAGAAAGTGCAACTCTACTCTAGCACCTAATTCTCTAGCGCGATCGCGATACATTTCTCTTTCGCTTCTTCCCCAGAAACCATTTTCAAGGATGATGTTTGTCCCAAGCGAAAGTAGGCGTTGGGCCGTTTCCCACTGGATTGCTTCGACAATAACTCTCAGTCGTTCGTTTTCTTCCCTGTCGGTGATATCAGAGAGAAGCTTTTCGATCCATTCGTCAGGCGAAAACCTTACCGCAGACTGGGCAGCTTCAATTTTCTTGGCTAGTGTCGTTTTGCCTGACCCAGCCATTCCGCACATCAGGTGTAAGGCAGGTTTCATTATTTTCCGTCGAACCATTGATTGATAAGGCTTTTTGACCTGATAGCTTGCAAATTTAATAATTAGGTAATTTTTGTACAGAATTAAGGCTCAAAAACATATACCATTCAAGCAGAGAATACGCACCATCTAGCAGGAACTTGTTAGGCATTAACTCGTTTACCTTAAGCTATGTCCTTCTGGATGGAGGGATGTACTTCCATGTTTGGCTATAGCT
>JYMV01025456.1_pt1 | contig 55419 bp, 48 predicted proteins | sample 338911 | NCBI WGS metagenome assembly JYMV01 (sample SAMN03354496, study PRJNA234377) | hydrothermal vent metagenome | biome: Deep sea; feature: Hydrothermal plumes at the Eastern Lau Spreading Center, Western Pacific Ocean; material: Seawater | place: Tonga | collected 2009 | depth 2000 m m | reverse complement strand
AGGTAGAGGCCGGGGCCTTCCAGGGCCCGGCGAGACTCATCGAGGGTGATCGCCTCGCCGAAGCGAATCTCGTGAGAGAAACCGAGGAGCGGCAGCCCCCGCATCGAAACGTGGACCGTGGCACCGATGAACAGGACAACCCCGAGGGCGAGCAGGATCGGGGGTGACCACGATGGGAAGAGGGGCTCTCGGCTTGTGCCGGTCCGCTGGCGGCTCATGACAGCTCGCGCTCTATGCGCACCAGGTCGTCGTAGGTCTCCCGTCGCCTCACCAGCCGCCAGCGGTCCCCATCGACGAGGACCTCGGCAGCGCGCGGTCTAGAGTTGTAGTTGCTCGCCATCGAGGCGCCGTAGGCACCGGCGCCGTGAACCGCCAGCAGATCGCCGCAGGAAACTCCCGGCAGATCGCGAGAGAGGCCGAGAAAATCACCACTCTCGCACAGCGGACCGACGACATCGGAGATTCCCTCTGCAGCGCTGGTGCCGTCCCCGGTCACCGGCACGATCCGATGCCAAGCCTGGTAGAGCGCCGGACGCAACAGGTCGTTCATGCCGGCGTCGCAAATGACCAGAGTGCGCTCTCCCGATCTCTTCATCTCGACGACGCGGGTCAGCAGAACCCCTGCGTTAGCCATGATGAATCGCCCCGGCTCGACGATCAGACGTTGCGGTCTTCCCGCGAACAGGGGCGCGATCGCCTCGGCATATGCAGCCACTGGGAGTGGCTCTTCACCTCGGTAATGGGCAGCAAACCCGCCGCCGATGTCGATCCAGTCGCAAGATCCGGTCCGGGCGCCGTTACGATCGATGATGTCCAAGAGAGTCCGGGCGCCCTGGCTGTGCGGTTGGGGATCGGTGATCTGGGAACCGACGTGGACGTGGAGACCGCGAAGGGAGACCGCCGGAAGGTTGTCGACGGCTGCGATGGCATCATCGATTTCCGCCAGGGGGATCCCGAACTTATCGCCGAGTCGACCGGTGCGGATGTACTCGTGGGCACCGGCATCGACCGATGGATTCACCCGCAATGCCACGGGAGCCTCGCAGCCGAGGTTCCCAGCGATACGGGAGACTCGCTCCAGTTCCCCCCGAGATTCGACGTTGAGGATCATCACCCTCTCTTCGAGAGAGAGTGCGATTTCATCATCCCCCTTGGCCACCCCGGCGTGAACGGTGCGCGAGAGATCGCCAGTCACCTCGATGACGCGACGCAGTTCGGCCAAAGATACGACGTCGAATCCGGAACCCATTTCCAAGAAAATGGAGAGGATGGCGAGATTGGAGTTCGCCTTGACCGAGTAACAGACGAGGGGTTCGATTCCCCGGTCGCAGAAGGCGCTCTTGATCGCCTGGAACTGATGCCGGATGGTTCGTGTGCTGTAGAGATAGAGGGGTGTCCCGACCTCGGTGACGACAGACTCCGCCGTGACATTTTCACAGCAGAGGGTGCCTGAAGAGTAGGAGAAGCAGTCCATCCTGTCAGGGTAACATCACTGTCAATCCCTGAGGAGGTCTCCCTGGTACTTCGACAGCTGATTGCGCAGTCGCAGCACGATTCTCGAGTGCAACTGGCAAACCCTCGACTCGGAGAGTTCGAGGACCCTTCCGATCTCCTTCATCGTCATATCCTCGAAGTAGTACAGGATGATGATCTCCCGTTCCTTCTTCGATAGAAACTTCATCATGAATTCCGTGATCTCGGATCTGAGCGCCTTGCTCTCCGGCAGCGGCCCCCGCCGGTCCTCGAGGACGTCGATCTTGCGCAACGCCTTCGAGTCACCATCGTCGGAGACCTGTTCGCTGAGAGAGAGAATCGAGACCGCACTCGAATCGCGCATCATCTCCTGGAACTTCTCCTCGCTCACCTCCAGAATTTCGGCCATCTCGATATCGTTGGGCAGCCTGCCGAGACTCGTCTCCAGCTGCCGGAAGACGCGATCGAGACGGTTCGCCATGCTCCTGACGCTGCGAGGAACCCAGTCATTGGCTCGCAGGGAGTCGAGGATCGCTCCGCGGATCCTGGTTGTGCAGTAGGTCTCGAACTTGACCCCACGCTCGAAATCGTAGCCTCCTATCGCATCCATCAGCCCGAAAATTCCAGCGCTGAAGAGGTCAGCCACTTCGATGTTCTGGGGAAGCTTGGTCATGATGCGCTCTGCGAGGTAGCGGACCAGAGGCAGGTATTCTTCAATCAGGCAGTTGCGCAGCACCTGATCGCCAGTCTCCTTGAATTCGATCCAGACCAGTTCCAGTTCGGGGTCATCGATGCGGGTCTTGCCGACCCAGGAACTCTTGCTCGGATCGAACTTTCCACGGCGTGTAGCGGGAAACCTTGCGGTTCCGCCGCCGATTCGGTCGTTGGCTACCACGGGTTGCGGGTTGCCTTGATTGACGCTCAAAGATGCCTCCGTCTCCTGTTCGGGCCCGATCACGACCCGGAACTCTGGTTTGCCATGTCATCAACATCAATGGCCCCTGATGTGTTCCCGGACTGGGGCGGATTTTCGCCTCCAGCGCCCCCTGGAGCCCTGGAAAGCACGGAAACCTCCTCTTCTCCCCGTCGAGAGGAGATGGCAGGAACGAGGCCCTTCGACAGCGCTTCGATTTCCTCCAGGTCGGCCTCTTCGCTCCGATCTCCTGCCACGGTCTCGACAATGGTTCTCAGCAAGGAGAAGGCACCGAGGCCGATAACCCCCATCACCAGGGCGCTGGTGATCGCCGCCGGGAAGGCCGACTCGATCCCGAGACCGTTGAATGCGGACCAGATGAGAGATCCCACCCAGCCCAGCATCCCAAACAGAATCACTGCCCTCATCATCGCTTTACCTCGTCCCTGCTGCTGTCACGGGGGCTGGCGAAGGGGACCAGCGGGCGAAGATCCTCGAGAGGAACCCCCCGTCGGAATCCTCGCGCTCCCTGGTGAGCCCGATATTTTTTGCTACCTCTCTCACGCAGCCGCTCGCCTCTGAAGCCGGGTAGGAGAGGAAGAAATGTTGACGTCGCCGGACGGCAGTCGGCACCCGTGGGTCGTCGAGAATGTAACCGCCCCTGCGCACTTCCAGCGACATGTAACGACGCGAGAGCAGCATCACCCGGTCGATCACCTGCTCGGCTTCACCCCTGCTCGCGGCCATGTTGACTACCAACCACGGTGTCGGAGCAGGGCGTTGCTGCGCCAGCACCTTGATCGTCGCGTACGCATCGGCGATGGCAGTGGGCTCCGGTGTGGTGACGACAATCACTTCTCCGGCCGCTACACAGAAATCGATCACCGCTCTCCCGATCCCAGCACCGGTATCGAGAATGATCAGGTCCTTCCGGCGCACCATGCGATCGAGAGCACGGATCAGGGTCTTCTGCTCGACCGAAGAGAGGTCCGCGATTCTGCTCACTCCTGCGGCCCCTGGCAGTACTTTCAACCCACCAGGCGCCGGGATGAGGACCTCATCGAGAGAGGCCTGCCCGGAGATGAGATGAGCGAGGTTGTAGCGGGTATGGAGATCGAGAAGCAGGTCGACGTTGGCCAGGCCAAGATCACAGTCGAAAAGGACGGTATCGAGTCCCATGGATGACGCCGCCAGGGAGAGCCCGACCGACAGGTTCGTCTTGCCCACCCCACCCTTGCCGCTGGTGACGGCGATCACCCGTGCGCGAGCCCCTGCCGGTTCACCGTACTGCATCGCCAGTTCTCGAAGTCGATGTGCCTGATCCATCAACGATCTCCCAGAATCAGGGCCTCGAGTGCCTGATGAGTGGCAGGTCGGATGTCATCAGGCACCTCCTGGCCGCATGTGATGTAGGAGACGGGAGTTTCGGCGTTGCGGAAGACATCGGGCAAAACCCCATGTCGATAAGCCTCGTCGAGTTTGGTGATGATCAGGCAGTCGTAGTCGAGAACCTTGAAAGAATCCACAGCCCCGAGGATGGCCTCCGGAGAACTGGCCAGCGAGAGGCAGAGGTGGATCTCCAGTTCTCCTATGCCGCTCAAGGAATCGCGTAGCTGGGTCAGCCTGGTTGCGTCCTTCTGGCTTCGTCCGGCAGTGTCGACAAAGATCAACTCTCGATCGGAGAGAGCAGCCAGTGCTTCGGAAATTTTCTCCCCCGGACCCACCACACGCAGAGGAACCCCGAGAATATCAGCGTAGCGTCGCAACTGGTCGACCGCTCCGATTCTGTAAGTGTCGAGGGTGATGAAACCGACCTTATCCCCTTCGATCAGATGGAAGGGTGAGGCGAGCTTGGCGATGGTGGTCGTCTTTCCGACTCCGGTTGGGCCGACCAGTGCAACCACCTTGGGTCTGCCCACCTCTCCCGGCACGATGGGAACCACCGGGGGTAACTTCGGACGGATGATCTCACCGACGTGAAGTCGAGCCAGGAGCTGAAGTTCCTCCTGATCAGCGTTTCCGCGGGGTGAGTCGATTTTTCTCGCCTCTTCCAGGATCCACTTGCGGCTCTCCTCTGAAAAACCGTTCCTGTCGAGGAGTCCGGAGATGAGTGAGACCAGTCCGGTATCGTCGATGGTTGGCGGCGGAGGGGTTTCTTCGGCTGCTCGGGACTCCGGGGCCTTCTCGGATGAAAGGCCAGTTCTGGGAAGCGCCCCCTGGCTCTCCTGCTCTCTCTGGGCTCGGGCAACCTCGGCGACCCGTGCCTCGACCTTCTCCAGGATCAATTGAAGCGCCGACGGCTCTTCTCGAGACGGAGAAGAGGCTGGACCCCCTGACTCCTCCGCTTGCAGGTCAGCGAAGGAGCCACGCCGCCAGGCGTCGACAGACTCACGGTCAGAGACAAATACCTCGACTGAAGTACCGCCGAGAAGGCCGCGGACTCCTGATCGACGGAGAACACGGGTGTGAACCACTCCCGCATCATCGCCAAATCGCTCCCGGATGACGGCCAGAGCACCTTCGAGGTTTTTCGCCTCGATGCGCACCAGGCCGATGCCTTCATCTCCCCGATTCGCGGCCAAGGCCGACGTCCCCTTCCCCTGGAGGGTCTTCGTGTGATTCATCACTCGACCCTCACAACCCCTGAGGACTCCACGGTAAAGCCGTGGGCGACCTCATTGTACGAGAGAACGACGATTGCAGGGACAGACTTTTCCATCAGCCTGCGGAGGTGGGCTCTTACCTTCGGCGAAGACAGCACAAGCGGAGGATGGCCGTCAGAGATGAGGACTTCCAGTGATCTGGAAACGGTACCGATGATCGGTTCCTTCATCTGGGGACTGAGTCTCAGGAAACTGCCTCCATCCAGCTGCTCGACGGCATTCTCGATGAACTCTTCGACCTCCCCGTCGAGGGTCACGACATGGAGGGTCGAACTGGAGTCGGCGTGTTGCCCGCAAATGGTCCTGCTGAGTCCCTCCCTCACCCACTCGGTGAGAACTTCGGGATTCCCTGTCCTGGGAGCGCGATCAGCCAGGATCTCGAAAATTGTTTCGAGGTCGCGCACCGGCACTCCCTCGCGAAGAAGGTTCTGCAGAACCTTCTGAATCTCACCCGGTTTCATCACCGCAGGCACCAGTTCCTCGACCACCCTCGGGGCGATGGCCCTGGTGCGTTCGATGAGGTGATTGACCTCCTCGCGGGTGAGGAAATCGGCGCAGTGCTCCCTGACCAGTTGTGTCAGGTGCGTTGCGATCACCGTCGCAGGATCACTTACTGTCAGGCCGAGCCGCCGGGCCTCTGCTCTGCCCTCGGGTCCCACCCACAGCGCATCGACCCCGAATGCAGGTTCTCGGGTTTTATTCCCCTCGAGGGAATCGAACCCCTCACCACTGTCTAGAACCAGATAGCTGCTGGTCTCGACCTGGAAACGGGAGATCGGTTCACCGCGCAACTTGACGCGATACTCTCTCGGACTCAGTTCGGTGATGTTGTCCCTGACCCGAACCCTGGGTACGACGATCCCCAGTTCTTTCGAGAGCTGGGCGCGAATCTTCCCGATCCGGGGAAGGATCCCCTCTCCGTCGGCCGGATCGACGATGGTGACGAGGGCGTATCCGATCTCCAGTTCCAGAGGTTCCACCACCACTGGCTCAATTTCCTCGCTCCTGGCTGGCCTGCTCTCCATCGGAGCTTCTTCGTCGATCGGGGGCTCTTCCGGCGGCTTCTGGATCAACCAGGAGATCAGTGCAAAGGAGATGGCAAGGGTGATCAGAACCAGTGGAGGGAGCCCGACGGGGATCAGTGCCAGCAACACCACTGCGGTGATCCCTATTGCCTTGGGACTGGAGAAGAGTTGCCCTGTGACCTCCGATCCCAGATCGGTCGGCTGGGACGTCCGGGTCACGATCAGACCAGCGGCGGTGGAGATGATCACTGCGGGGATCTGGCTGACGAGGCCGTCCCCGATGGTCAGCAGGGTGAAGGTGCTCAGCGACTGACTGAGATCCCAGCCGATGACGGTCATACCTATGACGAGGCCGCCGATGATGTTGATGAGGGTGATGAGGATTCCCGCCACTGCATCACCACGGACGAATTTGCTGGCGCCGTCCATCGCTCCGTAGAAGTCGGCCTCTCGCATCAGACGCTGGCGCTTCTCGGTCGCCGTCTTCTCATCGATCAAGCCGTTGGCAATTTCGCCGTCGATGGCCATCTGCTGCCCCGGAAGACGGTCGAGGGTGAAACGAGCAGCGACCTCTGCGACTCGTGTCGCACCTTTCGTGATCACCACGAACTGGACGATGACCAGGACGATGAAAATGACAAAACCGACGATCATGTCCGACCCTGAGACGAATTCCCCGAAGAATCGAACCACACTCCCCGCCGCATCCTTACCCGATTCCTTGGCTCCACCGAGAATCATCCGGGTGGTCGCGATGTTCAGGGCAAGGCGGTAGAGGGTCGTCATCAGCAGCAGTGAGGGAAAGATCGAGAAATCGAGGGACTCCCGAACGTAGATCGAGGTGAGCAGTATCAGGACCGAGAGGGAGATGTTCACCACCAGCAGGAAGTCCATCACCGCCGGCGGAAGGGGCATCAAGATGGTGACGAGAATCCCGACGAACCACACCACCAGGAGGAGATCGCGGTTCGTACCGAGGGGTGCGAAGAACTTTTGCAGTCGGTTCTTCATCGTGCTCCTCCACGCTCGGTGGCGATCTTGGGTTGCTTGTGAAGTCCCTGGACGAACCCGATGATTTCCGCAACTGGCTGGTAGAACTCCCTCGGGATCTCCTCGCCCACCTCGGTGCTCGAATGAAGGCTTTCAGCCAGGGTGACGTCGGACACCGTTGAAACGCCTCTCGCAACGGCGAGTTCCCGCATCTGCTCGGCGATGTGCCCGCGCCCCTTGAAGAGGACCTTCGGAGTTCCCCCTTCAGCCAGATCAAAATCCAGGGCGATGGCACACCGCCCAGGTGAGAGGATCAGAACCCGGGCGTCTCCGATGGCAGATCTGATCTGACCGCCGACGAGCTTCCTGTGAAGCTGCGCTCTCCTCTGCTTGATCGCAGGATCTCCATCGATGTCACGGAGCTCCTCACGGAGTTCACGACTCGTCATCATCAGATCCTTCTGGTGCTGGTAACGCTGGAAGAACCAGTCGAGTGTGGCCAGGAGAAGGAGCGCAATCGCCAGTCGCACCGCCAGATCCAAAAATGCCGCCCCGCCCATCGCAACGGCGTGGGAAGGTTCGACGGAAACAAGGGATACAACTTGCCCTTCGTCGGAACCGATCAGGAGCTTGCGAACACCCTCGTAGAGGATGGCCCCCACAACCAGCAGCTTCGCACTTCCGAAGAGAAGCCGGACACTGCTGCGCTTCGAGAGGATCCGGGTGAACCCAGCGATGGGATCGAGACGCTCGAGATTTGGAGCAATCACGGAAGGAGTCCAGCGGAATCCCACCTGGAGGATGCTGGCGCTAACCCCGGCAAGGAGGAGAACCGCGAGCAGGGGCAGAAGAACCTGTAGAGCGCTGAAGATCAGCCTACGCGCCAGTTCGGAGATGGTCGCCAGCGTCAGCGGTCCAGCGGCCAACCCTTCCCAGGAGATCTCGGTGAACAGGGTGAATCCCTCGAAAAAGTGCCCCAGCAGCAGATAAATCGCCGCCAGCCCCGAGAGCAGGACCACCGCTGTGGTCAGGTCCGAACTGCGCGCAACCTTGCCCTCACGTCGGGCCATCTCGAGGCGTCGTGCCGTCGGCAGGTGCACACGGTCAGCAGAGTCATCGACATTCGCCATCGCCTAACCTCCTCCCACCCGCTCCAACGCCAGATCGATCAGATCGATGCTGCCGTGGACCACCGATGAAAAGAGGTCTGCCACGAAGGGCAGCACCAGGAAGAGGGCGAGGAGCCCGACGACAGTCCTCAGGGCAAAGCCCAGGACCAGGACGTTCATCTCCGGCACAACTCGAGCGAGGATCCCCATGCCGATGGTGGTGAAGAGAAGAACGAGGATCCCGGGGAGCGCGATCTGCACCCCGAGGGACCAGATCTGACCGCCGAGCCCCGAGGCGATCGTCGCTCCGACGTCGGGATCGATCCCCCCACCGAGGAGAAGCGCTCCGACACTGCCGACGGGGACCATCTGCAGCGACCCACCGAGGGCGAGGAGGAGCAAACGGTGGCCCTCCAGAGCGATGAAAGCCATCACCGCGAAAAGGGTCATCAGGTGCGTGGTAGGAGAGCCGCTGGTGGCGGAACCGGGATCGATGACCCCGCCGAGGCTGTAGCCGATGTCCTGGCCGAGAAGATGCCCCGCGAGCTGGGCAGCCCATACCATCACCGATGCAACCCAGCCCATCAGCCAGCCGAGTCCGAGCTCTCCCGCCAGGGCGAGAATCGCCACCGCTGGCTGAGCGAGGAGGGCAACGGGCACCCCAGGGCCGAAGGTCGGCAGCAGCACCGGGGTCAGGGCCAGAGAGAGGAGGAGGGTGAAACCGATCCGCACCTGTAGAGGGAAGGTTCGATCGGAGAGGAATGGCGCCGTGAGCATCAGACCGGTGATCCTGGTGGTCACCAGTGCCGATACGGCCAGGCCATCCATCGCTCGTTCAATCCACCACTCCGACACGAGTCTTACCTTCCTCCCCAGAGATCACCGATCATCTGAAACGTTTCACGGGTGTAATCGAGGGACCACGAGAGCAGCAGGGGCAGCAGTAGAATCATCGCCAGCGCCACAGCAACGATCTTCGGAACGAAGGTCAGAGTCGGATCCTGAATCTGTGTCACCGCCTGGAAAAGGGTGACGAGGAGCCCGACGACCAGGCCGACGAGCAGCAGTGGAAGTGACAGCTTCAGGACCGCCCACAGGGAGGCTTGCAGTGCTTCCACGACCAGATCCATCATCTCCATCGTCTCTCCTCTAGTTTGCGAAACTCAGCGCCAGTTGCTCGACCACCATTCCCCAGCCATCGACGAGCACGAAGACCAGGATCTTGAAGGGCAGCGAGACGAGAACCGGTGGCATCATCATCATCCCCATCGAGATCAGGATGGAGGCGACCACCATGTCGATCACCAGGAAGGGCAGGTAGATCAGGAATCCCATCTCGAATGCTCGCCGAAGTTCGCTCAGGATGAACGCAGGGATCACCGTCGTCGTCGGAACCTCGTCGATGAATAAAGTCGTAAGCACACCGTCGTCCGCCCCGTACTTCTCGACCAGATCGGGGTTGGCGATCTCCGACATCAACAGGAGGTCGTTCTCATCGATATGGCGGAACATGAAGTCCCTCATCTTGGTCAGGGAGTAGTCGATCGCTTCCTCGCCGCTGATCGAGGCTGTCGAGGATTCCGGATCGGCCCCCGCCATGTAGGGGACAAGCGCGTTCTCGTAAATGTCCTGCCACGTCGGCGCCATCACCATGAAGGTCAGGAATAGCGCAAGGCCGACCACGACCTGGTTGGGCGGCACTTCCTGGGTTCCGAGAGCCCTCCTGACAAAGCTGAGAACGATCACTATCCGGGTGAAGCATGTGGTCAGGAGCAGAAACGCGGGGGCAACGGTCAGGACCGTCATCAGAATCACCATGCGAAGACTGAAGGAGAGATCCTCCGGCTCACCGGAGAGAATCCGGTCGATGATCGAGGTCGCATCATCGGCGAGTAGCGTCTGCGGCATCGCCAGCAACGATGAAAAGAGGACGAGGCCCCCCAGCAGGAGACGCAATTTAGAGGAGCCACCCACTGCTCTCATCGCTCCTCCAGTTTCTTCTCATCTCCCCAGGAGGCGACCAGGTTCCGGACGCGCTCGACATCGCGCTGGAATTCCGGCGGCATTACTTGAACTGTCTTCTCATCCAGGTGCTGGATGTCTGACTCGACTGAGGTGAACTGCTCCTTGATCGGCACTTCCGGGGTGAGACGGAATACCTCGTCGGGATCGTTGATCTCGGTGAGGCGATCGATCCGTTCCGGTGAAACTCCGACAACGATGATCCTCTCGCCGACACGGATGAGGGCGACCTGGTGCCGAGGCGAGATGGGAACACGGGAAAGAACCTTGATGAGGCTGGAATCGTTTCCGGTGATCGCACCTGGAATGAAGCGGCGGAAAAACCAGAATCCCACGAGACCGACTCCAAGGACACCAGCGACGACGCCGAGTGCACGGAAGTAGCGCCAGCCGGAGCTCTCCTCGCCAGCGATAGTCGCTTCAGGCGATGCTCGACGCTGAAGCCTCGGGTCGCTGACCCGTTCGTCGGCGGCGATAGCCTCGACCGTCTCATCGCTCTGGCCGTGGATGAGGGCGGTTTCCGTCAGGAAGGCGCCGAGGATCACGACCAGAAGCAGCAAGCCCCGCCCACAGGGTGCCAGGGTGCCGTCTTTCTCCTTCTCCATGTCAGCCCCTCTCAAATTTGTTCAATCCCTGCTGATTTCCTCGATCGGGCTGACGATCTCGGTGATCCGGATCGCCAGCTTCTCGTTCACGATCAGTCCCTCGCCCCGAGCAAAGAGGCGACCGTTCACCATCACCTCCAGAGGCTCCTTGGAACTGCTGTCCAGTTCGACGGTCGACCCCTTTTTGAGATTGAAGACGTCCTCGAGGAGAACTTTTGCCCTGCCGAGAACCACCGTCACGGTCAGATTGAGATCACTCAGCATCTTCACGTTTGCGTAGAAGTCCGATTCCGAAACTTTTCCCCTGCCGGCAGCAGAACGAAGATCGACTTCCAGCTCCTCGATCACTTCTCCAAGAGAGACCGCTGCATCGTCCAGAATCTCCTGGGCTTCGATCGGCTGACAATCGTCGACGGTGGCTACCAGTTCTCGCACCATCTCGTCGACCTCCCTGTCCAGCTTGTCATCGACCATCTCTCGGACTACTTTCTGGTCCTCCATCTTCATTCCTCCTGATTCCCTCTGTGGCGAGACTGGGACTGTTCATCGAGGGCCTGCACCTCTCGACTCTCTCTTCGTTGACGGCGGACGCGGACCAAACGGTTTTTCATTCGCTCGACTACCTGGTGCTGATGCATCGCCACATCGAGTTTCTTTCGCGCGTCCTCGATTTCGAGGATGAGCTTGGCGATTCCCTCACGATGGCTGTCGCCGAGTCGATCGAGCCGGGCGAGATACTGTCTGCTCTCGATCATCCCTTCAGCTCCCCGAACCTCTTCGCCGGAGTCTTTCCACCGATTCGAGATGTCAGCGATTTCCCCGTCGATTCCCGCCAGTTCATCCTGAGCCTTGGTGAGGCCGCTCGCCTGTGATCTCAACTCCTGCACCGCCTGGTCCTTCTTCAACTGGCGCAGTTTCAGGAGTCCCTCGAGTGCGAAGGTCTTGTTCGACATCAGAGGCCTCCTCTCGTGGTTCTCGGTTCCGGCGCCTGGATCTCCCGGAGTTGCCGGACCGAGTCCTCGAACCGGGTCGACTCATCAGCTTCCTGGCGGAGAAGGGCCTCGATCTGGGGCAGACGGTCGAGGGCGGCATCGGTTCGCAGATCCACCCCCCGGACGTAGGCACCCAGTTGAACCAGGTCATGGGCTTCGGCACAGCGGGCAAGATCGGCGACCGTCTCCCTCGCCGCCATCTTGTGGTCCACGTCGATGATGTCAGGCATCACCCGGCTGACGCTGCTCACCACATCGATCGCCGGGTAGTGCCCCCTGTTTGCCCATCTCCTCGACAGCCAGATGTGACCATCCAGGAATCCACGCACCGCATCGCCGATTGGATCCTGTTCGTCGTCCCCCTCGACGAGGACGGTGTAGAAACTCGTAATGCTTCCCTTCTCCCCGGGGCCGGCTCTCTCGAGAAGACGCGGAAGGAGAGAGAAGACGGACGGGGGAAAGGCGCGGGTCGTCGGAGGCTCGTTGGCAGAAAGCCCCAACTCGCGCTGGGCGAGTGCCACCCTCGTGATCGAATCCATCAGCAGGAGAACGTCGTCGCCGCGGGACCGGAACCACTCCGCGATGGAGGTCGCAACCTTTGCCGCACGCAATCGCAGCACTGGAGGGTCGTCGGAGGTCGCAACGACCACCACTGTCCGCTCCATTCCAGCGGGCCCGAGGTCTCTCTCGATGAAATCGCGCACCTCACGACCTCGTTCGCCGACAAGGGCGATTACCCGGATCGGTATGGAGGTCGATCGTGCAATCATTCCCAGCAGCATCGATTTTCCAACTCCGCTGCCCGCGAAAATGCCGAGCCTCTGCCCTCTTCCCACCGTCAGCAGGGAATCGATGGCGCGCACGCCGGTCTGGATCGGCGAGTCGACCCTCTGCCGCACCATTGCCGGTACTGGCCGACCATCGATGGGCCAGCACTCCTCGCAGCCAAGGGGCCCCTTGTGATCGATCGGCCTGCCGCGGCCGTCGATGACTCGACCGAGCAACCCTTCGGAGACCCCGACCATTGGTTCCTCTCCCTCGAAGAGAACCGGGTCTCCCGGAGAGACTCCCTCGAGTCGCTCGAAGGGAACCAGAAGGGATCGCTCATCATCGAAACCGATCACCTCCGCCTCGATCGGCTCGACGCCGCTGCTTCGCGGCAATATCCGGCAGAAACTGCCAACCGGGAGGGCAAGGCCGCGCGCCTCGGCGACCAATCCGGTGACGCGAGACACCGTTCCGGTGAGTCTGGCGTTGTCGGTCGTTGCGATCGACTTCAGAGTGGTGAGCAGGCTACTCATTCCTGGCCCCCACCCGAATTCAGAAGGATTCGTTCGATCACCTCGAGTTGAGTCTCGATGGAAAGATCTACGCCGCCCGAATCGGAGATGACACGGCAACCACCGCGCTCCATCGACGGGTCATCTTCGATGCAGACTCCCTCGCAATCACGGAATGGACGGGCGAGTCGAGGGAGATGGTCTTCGATGGCAGAGCGATCAGCGGGATTCACCTCTATGCGCAGCCTCTTCCTGTCGCAGATGCGACTGACTGCCACTTCGAGATTCTCGGCGACAATTTCCGGGAGATCCTCGATGCTCCGACGGATCACGCGCCTGGAAACTTCGAGCACCAGTTGAACAATCTCACAGCGAGTTTCCTCGATGACGCTGCGCCAGCGTCCATCGAGCTGGCTGAACATCGTCTCGAGCATCGTTGGAAGCTCTCCACACTCCGCTGAGAACCTGGCGGCGAGTTCTTCTGATGCTTTCTTTTCCCCCTCGAACCGACCCTCGAGAACGCCTTGGTCGAAGCCTTCGGAGAATCCCTCTCTGTAGCCAGACCGACGTCCCTCCCGGCGCCCAAACTCGAGAACTTCATCGCATCGACGGGTGGTGTCCCTGACCCGCTTCTCGATGTGCTCTCTCGCCTTCTCACTCGCCTCTTCGATCTTCCCGCGGCTGCGAACCACTTCCCGGGCGATCGTTTCCTCTATCCTGCCAGCGAGGGATCTCAGGTGATCGAGGTGCCCGCGTGAATCGCTGGATACCCGATCGAACAGTTCAGCGAGGTGATCGGATCCGCTGCTGAATTCGTCGATGGTTGTCCCTCCTCTACTGGGACGGATCAGCCGTCCACGAAAACCGGATTTTTCCTCTCTGGAGGGTCCGATGGTATGGCCGGGTGAAGCCTGTGTTTTTCCCATCAGCAATCCTCCTCGTCCAGGGCACAACTTCCGAGAAGGAATGGGGTCATGTCACGGTCTTCCGGGGCCTCGACAAGGAAACTCGGAAGGAGAGGTGCGGCACCTCGAGGTGCACCATTCCGATGAGAAGCACTGCCGAAGTTGCCCGATTTCATCTGCCGCCTGAGACTGGTCTCGATGCCATCGGTGACGCTACTTGCGAGTTTCCGGCGATCGAGTCTGGAGACCTCTGCCAGCACCGAGGGAGCGAGATCCGGCAGATGCTGGAGGACCTGGCTGCCGAAGCTTCCGAGATGGGCGACGACCACCGAGATGTTTGTCGGGCTCTCCGATCTCAGCAGACTGGCGATCTCGCTGGCATCGTGGTCGCGAAGCCAGGCGAAGGGGATCGCCTTCTCGCCCATCGGCGCGCGGCTGGACCCATCCCCCGCTTCCTTGAGGATTTTCCGCGCTCTCATCGAACTGCTCTGGAGCATCTTCTTGCGAGAGATCCGGTCGATGAAGGTGGAAACGACCCGTTGCACCTCCTTGCATCGGGGCTCGGCCTGTCCGTCGATGGAGTCGATCAGTCGCTGCAGAACCTCTGGAGACAGACTGCGGGCGACCTTCTCGAGCAGTGTCGGCGCATCGACCAGTTGCATCACCACGACAAGAGCGTCGTGCAGACCGGCTTCGTTTCCTGCTGGTTTCTTGCTGTTGCTCACTTTGAACCCGCCTTCTGCGTCCTGCTGATCTCGATCGGTGGGTCCGCCTGAATCGAGATGGCGTACTCCTCGAGGACTTTCGAGACCGTCTCCGGGTCCTCCATCGCCAGGCGGCGAAGTTCTTCGACAACGTCCTCATCGGCTCGTTGCTCTGCCGGGGAAAGCCCGCAGCCTTCATCGAGCGCCTTGCTATGCGCTTCGGTGACACGAATGCGCTCTTCGAGAAAGTTCTGGTACTCGCGAACCACATCGGGAATCCGGGTGTGAGCCGGTGAAGCCTTTTTCACGGCGATGAAGAAGAGAACCGTGCCGGTGAGAGCAAGGGCGAGGAGTGCCAGCTGGTTCCAGTTCTCCTCCAGGAAAATCTGCGCCTCCGTGGGCGCCGGCACGCTCGCCACTACCGGCTCCGGAAGCAGCAGTGGCACCGAATAGACGTGCGCCCTGACAACCTTCTCGCCGTACACCTCGAAATGGTTCTTGAGCATCACCTCCAGTTCCCCCACCCGTTTCTGGATCAGCTCCGAGGTGGTGAGCTCTTCGCCGGGACCGTCATCTCCTGCTGATTCCGTGGCAGCAGAACCGCGCGCCTCGGCCTCGCGTTCGAGGCTCTTGACGATGGTGCTGGTGTCGACAAACAGGGAAACAGAAAGGCCGCTGACCCCTGAAGGATGGATGGAACTGCCGCTTTCAGAAGAGGTGTTCTCTGCTCCGGTGGTGGTTGCAGAATCGACCTGGACGTCGACCAGCAGCTTGAATGCGCTGACGGGAAAGATGCTCTCGATGAGGTCGTGCACCTCTGCCCGGACTTTTTCCTCGAGTGTGCCGTCGCGAAAAATGGCCGCGGTCGACGCACTCAGGTCGTAACTGTTGCCGAGATTGTCGGTGATCGAGACCTGGTCGCGCTTCAGCCCGTAGCCTCTTGCTACGTAGAGACCAATCCCTCGGGCAACGGGAAGGGGGAGTATGGTCGTCCTGCCCGAACGATCGAGGTCGAGAAAGACACTGGCGCTCGCTCCGGCATCCTGACGGTTGAGAAGAGAACTCCTGCGGGTGAGATTGACAATCACCGTCGCCCCATCAACCCCCTCGATGCGCGATATTGCTGACTCCACCTCACGTTTCTTCGAGTTCTCCCACCTCCGGCTGAATCGTCGCGTCGTCTCGGTAATGGAGGCCTTCTCGTAGATCCAGGAGTGGAAATCGTGCCTCTCCCCACTGGCCTGGCGCTGGTTGGCCAGCATCCTGATCGGTTCGAGCTGGTTCTCGGGGACGCGGACAATCCCATCGGTGCTGACCTCATTGGGAATCTTCTGCTCATCGAGCATCGCCAGGAATGCCTGACGTTCCGACAATGAATCCATCGACTGGGGGAACGCGATCATCCGCGGCTTGACCGGGTTCGATATGGTGAAGACGAAACTTCCAACGACCAGCGCCAGGACAATCACCAGACTGATCCGTTGAGCTTTTCCAAGGCGCTGCCAGAGACTGGCGAGATTGCCGGTCGTGGCGGCGAGTTGTTGCTGGAAGGGGCGTTTGCCCTGCTCTCCTGCCATTATTTCCTCTTCCTATTCACCGGCCTCTCGGCTGGCGTTCACTTCACTAGACTCTCAACTGGTTCAGTTCCTGGTACGCAGCGACGAGCTTCTCTTGCACCTCCTGGAGAATCTTGAAGGCGAGATCCACCTTCTCGACCTGGGACATCACTTTCGTGACTTCCTCGGGATTCCCGAGTCGCAGCGCCTGAAGGACACTCTCTGTCTTTTCCTGGAGGGTGTTCACCTCGCGGATCGAGTTAGCGAGAACCTCCTGAAAGGAGGGACCTGAATCTTGCTGGGAAGCAGGAAGACGAACGGGACTGGTCGGCCCCACCGGCGGTGTCGGTTGAACGGGTTGGGAACTCTCGATGCTCATCGAGAACCCCCTCCGCAGTTCTCCACGAGCAGGAACCCCGGGAGATCTGCTTTTTCATTTCCGAGCCTTGCAGGAAGTCCCGCCATCAACTTTTCCCCTCTTCTTGTCGCCCCCTCCTGGGAGAGAGCAGATTTCCCAGAAGCAGAACGAGTGCCAGTTGTCGAGATTTCCATCCGGAATCGTTCAAACTCGCCTGAAGTCCGATCACACGCGGAATTTGTCAGCACGCGGCACGATCGATGCGGGTCGATGAGAAGATCCTCTGGTGACACAAAACAGGTCAAGACGTGTGCGCATGCACCCATTCCATCTCCTCTCATCGACGCTGGCCCTTCAGTCCCCACTTCTTGATCTTGTCTCGCAAGGTCCTGACCCCGATCCCCAGGACCTCGGCAGAATGCTTTTGATGGCCATCGAGAAGCTCGAGGGTGTCGGCGATGAGAAGGCGCTCGACCTCCTCGATCGACATCCCCCGGATCGCTCCGAGATCCGGAGAAGAGGCGAGGCAGGAGAACTCCTTCTCCGGGTTGATCTCGAGGGTGACCTCCTCTTCTTCAGCGAGGAGCACTTCCCTTCGCACCAGACTCTCCAGCTGGCGCACGTTTCCTGGCCAGTGATAGGAGACGAGCCGCCTCAACGACCCGACATCGATCTTCAGTGGCCACTTTCCAGTTGCGGCTGCAAATCTCTCGAGGAAAACAGCCGCAAGGAGCGAGATGTCCTCCTTGCGCTCGCGCAGAGGAGGGACCTCGATGGGGACGATGGCGAGACGGAAATAAAGGTCGGGACGGAGACGCCCCTCCCGGACCTCGGTTTCCAGGTTGCGGTGAGTGGTGGCGATCACCCGCACATCTACACGGACCGTCTCTTGCGAGCCGAGGGGCTCGAACTCCTTCTCCTGCAGGACTCTCAGCAGTTTCGACTGCAGGTTGATATCGAGTTCGGAGATCTCGTCGAGAAGGATGGTGCCGCCGCTGGCGAGCTCGAAACGGCCCTTCCGACGCTCCTCAGCCCCGGGAAAAGCGCCCTGCTCGAGGCCAAAGAGGTCCCTCTCGAGAGACCCTGCGGAGAGTGCAGCGCAGTTGACGCACAGGTAAGGCCGGTGAGATCTCTCGCTCCGGCGGTGAATCTCGGCGGAGACCAGTTCCTTGCCGGTGCCGGTCTCACCGAGAACCAGAACCGTGGCATCGGATTTCGCCACTGCCTCGATCTGCCTGCGCAGAAGTTGCATCGCCGGGCTCTCGCCGATGAGAGCGGAGGTCTTGTTCTCCTGATTGGTGTTGAGCTTGTCGAGGAGGGTCTCGTGACAACGAGCGAGGCGCGCGGTGGCACAGTGGTACTCATCGATGAGATCACCGATGGGGTCGTCGGGACAGGAGGAGTGGGTCTCCACGATCGGATCGACCAAGCAGAGCCCCCCTCCGGGAGGTCCAGAACTCCCCGGAGGGAGCAGGTGACGCGGCGACCCCTTTATATCAAGTAGTTTACAGAATATAAAGTATAAAAGCGGCAGTTCCTGCCCCTCCTCGAACTCCCAGGAAACCAATCAGAAGTGGGGTTACTGACGAATTCCACGCCAGGGTTCAGGGTCGCCGGTCGTCGGGAGGCAGAATCTGCCCCCCCGAAGGGCGCCCGCTGCCCCACCCTGGAGCCCTCCTCCAGCACCATCTCCCGGAGTGCTCCAGGTGGCAGGTCTTCAATCCCGGCGCCCCTTGCGGTATGAAGAATGGCAAGGCACCGAAGCAAGCACCCCATCTCTTCGAGGAGTCGACCTGACTTGACACTCCTGGTCATCACCGTTTCCCTGACCCTGTCCGTCTCCTTCCTCTGCTCCCTCCTGGAAGCGGCGCTGCTGTCGGTCCCCATTGCGAGTCTCGCCGAACGGCGCCAGGAAAGCCGGGGGATCCGCTGGCTCCATCAACTCAAGGGAGAGCATTTCGAGGATGCCATCAGCACCATCCTGACCCTCAACACCATCTCCAACACTCTTGGAGCCACCATCGCCGGCGTCCAGGTTAACAAAATCCTGGGCGATATCTGGATCGGGGTCTTTTCCGGGTGCCTGACTCTGGCGATCCTCACCTGTTCGGAGATCATCCCGAAGACCCTCGGCGCGATGCATTGCAAGGCACTGGCAGAATTCGTCGGCTGGTCCCTGAAAATTCTGACCATCTCGATGGCACCCTTCCTCATTTTGACCAGAACTCTGACCCGCCTCGTCGGTCGCGGATCGAGCGACAGGATCTCCCGCGGAGAAGTGGAAGCAGTGATCGAGATGGCGGGTACACAGGGCACCCTCGCCAGCCACGAGAGCGCTCTCTACGGGAACATCATGCGCTTCGACAAGATCCTCGTCGGCGATGTGATGACCCCGCGCACCGTCACGTACAGCTTGCCTGCAGACAGCCCTTACTCCCGCCTCCTCCGCGAGGAGCGCAGTGGCGGAGTCCCCAGCCGGATTCCCATCTACCGCGGCTCTCGAGATGACGTGGTGGGTTACGTACTACTGAGAGAGGTGCAGAGGGCAGCCATCGAGGGAGAGGACCTCGATACCCCACTGGAGACCCTCTCCCGTGACGTGCGCTTCATTCCCGAGGTGGCAACCCTGCGCCAGGCCCTCGGGGACCTCATCACCGGCAAGGATCCCATCGCCATCGTCGCTGACGAGCATGGTGGGGTCTGCGGCCTGGTCACGATGGAAGACCTGATAGAAACGATCCTCGGCGTCGAGATCGTCGACGAACACGATGAGGTCGCGGACCTCCGGGACCTTGCCAAGGACATTCGTAACCGACGCCTGCAGCGTCTTCGCGATAAGCGCCAGCTTCACCCTGAGTGGGGTGAGGGTGACGACACCTCCTCGAAGAGGTAAGGTGCGAACGGTTCGATCGGCAAGGAAACGGTGGGGTGGCAGAGTGGTCTAATGCACCAGTTTTGAAAACTGGCATGGTTTAATAGCCATCGTGGGTTCGAATCCCACCCCCACCGCCATCGAATTGCAGCGGATGGAGGCCCATTGAAGACTCATCGCGTCGTTATGCTGGTCCTTGTTCTGATCGCCCTCGCCATCGGTCTATTCGGAGGATTTCGCGACAAGTGGATCGAAATGAAAATCAATGACAACACCTCCGCTGTCAACGAACTGGGTGGGCGTTTGAGAACGGGCGAGGCTGCCATCGAGACAAACCGCGGGGAAATCGAGTCCAATCGGGGAGCCATCGAGTCGAACCGCACCGATGTCGGTCAAGCTCAACAGGATATCGATGCGAACCGCAGTTCCATTTCCGAAGTCGAAACAGCGGTCGACACCAACCGGGAGGCGGTCGGGAAGATCGAGGGGCGGATCGAGAGCGAGAGGACGAACCTCCAGGTTGCCCTGGACAGACTCGCGGAGATCGACCAGCGCAATCAAACCGACGCATCACATCGTCAGGAAGTTGCCGCCGCCACTGGCAAGTTGAGAGAAGATCTACAGGCCGCTCTCGACACCCTCGAGAAGCTGAGATCCGATGCTGCCGGTGACCACGCAGAGGTTCTCCGACTGGAGGCGAGAATCGAGGCTCTCGAGGCCCAGCGGGCGATCGATGAGGCGCGGATGAAGCGGATCGAGGAAGTCCTCAGGATCCGACCCGACTCCTGATGGAGGTGAGGATTCTTCCCCCCTCAGGTACCCCCAGCGACCCTCTCACCCTATAATCTGGCCTTCAGAGTCAACTCATCGGAGGATTTCTTGGATTCCAGCAGCAGAGCATCCTCCACCACCATCCGTGAAGAATTCCTGGATCAGATCCGGCAGCGGATTCTGGTCATCGATGGGGCGACAGGAACCGCGATCCAGGACCGAGACCTCACAGACGGGGATTTCGGCGGCGAAGAACTCCACGGATGCAACGAGAACCTCGTCCTGGTGAGGCCCGATGTGATCGGGGAGATCCATCGTGAATATCTCGAAGCCGGTGCCGACCTGATCGAGACAAATTCCTTCGGCGCAACGCCGCTGGTCCTGGCAGAGTACGGTCTCGAAGATCTCGCCGAGGAAATTAACCGCGAGTCCGCTCGTCTCGCAAAAGTCGAAACAGAGCGTCAGGCCAAGATCGATGGAAGGCGGCGCTGGGTTCTCGGGTCGATGGGTCCGACCACCAAGACTCTGACCGTCACCGGCGGAGCAACCTTTGGAGAATTGAGAGAAAGCTACCGCGTCCAGGCGCGCGGCCTCCTACTCGGGGGCAGCGACATTCTTCTCCTCGAGACGGTCCAGGACACCCTCAATCTCAAGGCCGCCTCCCTCGGGATCGACGATGCTAGCCAGGACGTCGGCTTTGCCAGGCCGATGGCGATCTCGTGTACCATCGAGCCGATGGGAACGATGCTCGCCGGCCAGGAGATCGATGCCTTCTACGCTTCCATCGAACATCTCCAACCGGTCTTCATCGGCATGAATTGTGCGACCGGGCCACGCTTCATGACCGATCATCTCCGCACCCTCGCGGGAATCTCCGCTTTCCCCGTCTCCGTCTACCCGAACGCTGGCCTCCCCGATTCCGACGGCTTCTACGAGGAGACTGCCGACATTCTCGCCGGCCACCTGGCACCGTTCGTCGAGAACGGCTGGGTCAATCTGGTCGGCGGCTGCTGCGGTACCACTCCGCTTCACATCGCTGCCATCTCACGCCTGGTCGAGGGTCGGCCGCCGAGAGAACCGGTCGAGAGAAAGAGAACGGTGCTCGCCGGGATCGAGGCGATCGAGGTGGAAGAGGACAATCTACCGCTGATCGTCGGGGAACGGACCAATGTCATCGGCAGCCGACGCTTCAAGAAGATGATATTCCGGAGGGATTTCGAAAAGGCCGCAGAAATCGGTCGGAAGCAGTCGAGGGGTGGAGCTCACATCCTCGATGTCTGCATGGCCGATCCAGACAGCGATGAACTCGCCGATATGAAGACATTCCTGAACTTCCTCAACCGCCTGGTGAAGCAGCCGATCATGATCGATTCCACCGACGAGATAGTGATCGAGGCGGCGCTCCAGCTCTGCCAGGGGAAATCGGTGATCAACTCGATCAACCTCGAGGATGGCGAGGATCGTTTCCAGAAGGTGGTTCCCCTCGCCCGCCGTTACGGTGCGGCCCTCGTTGTCGGCTGCATCGACGAGGATCCCGAGGACGGGATGGGCCACACTGTCGAGCGCAAGCTCGAGATCGCCGAACGCTCACACCGCCTGCTGACAGGGAAATACGGTTTCCAGGAGACCAACATCATCTTCGATCCCCTCGTCTTCCCGGTCGGCACAGGTGACGAGAAGTACTCCGCCTCAGCAGAGGCGACCATCGATGGGGTGCGAGCCATCAGCGAGCGTTTTCCCCGTTGTTCCACGATTCTGGGGATCTCGAACGTTTCATTCGGTCTGCCACCTGCAGGCCGCGAGGCTCTCAACTCCGTCTTCCTCTACCACTGCGTCAAGGCGGGTTTGACGATGGCAATCGTCAACTCCGAGAAGATGGACCGCTACGCCAGCATCCCCGATGAAGGAAAACGACTGTGCGAGGATCTCATCTGGCAGAGGAGCGAGGATCCCATTGCAGCTTTCGCCGAGCACTTCCGCGGTCGCAAGGTGAGTGTGGCAGAAAAATCTGCACTTCTTCAACTCCCGCTGGAACAGAGGCTCGCTCGCAACATCATCGAGGGAACCAAGGAAGGCCTCGAGGACGCGCTTCCGATGGCTCTCGAGAAGTTCCAGACCCCCCTGGAAGTGATCAACGGACCTCTGATGACGGGAATGGCCGAGGTGGGGCGGCTCTTCAACGGCAACGAGCTGATCGTCGCCGAGGTGCTGCAGAGCGCAGAGGTGATGAAAGCCGCAGTCGCCTGGCTCGAACCCTACATGGAAAAGGAAGAAGGGAGTTCCCGAGGCAAGGTTCTGCTCGCCACGGTGAAGGGCGACGTGCACGACATCGGCAAGAACCTGGTCCAGATCATCCTTTCCAACAACGGTTACGAGGTGATCGATCTCGGGATCAAGGTTTCGCCCGCAGCGTTGATCGAGGCTGTGATGGAGCACCACCCCGATGCCATCGGTCTTTCCGGGCTCCTGGTCAAATCTGCCAAGCAGATGGTGGTGACCGCCGAGGACCTCAAGGCATCGAACATCGAACTTCCCATCCTCGTCGGAGGCGCGGCCCTGTCAGAGAAATTCACCGCGCTGAAGATCGCACCTGCAACGGATTCTACGGTGATATATTCCAAGGATGCGATGTCTGGCCTCGCCATCTGTAACCAGTTGTTCGACGAGTCCTCCCGCGATGAGTTCATCACCGAAATCCGTCGCAACCAGGATCGGCTCGTTCGTGGCGGCAGTTCGACAGTCTCGGCGGCGGTGGCAACCGATGTGATTCCTTCGCGCTCCGAAGCGATCGCCCAACTCGAAGTTTTTCCACACCCACCTGACTACGATCTTCACGTCGAAGTTGGGCTCTTACCTCAGGATCTCTTCAGTTACGTGAACCCGCAGATGCTTTACTGCAGGCATCTCGGATTGAAGGGCAACTTCAACCGAAAGCGTGACGCAGGCGATGCCAAGGCGCTGAAACTGGAGAAGTTGATACTGGAACTCCTCGACGAATGCACCGAAAACCACTGGCTGACTCCAAGAGCGATGTGGCGCTTCTTCCCGGTCACCTCGAGCCCAACGGTGATCAACTTCCACTCGCCGACCACCGGCGAAACCCTCGAGAGTTCTCCCTTCCCCCGTCAGGGCAGGCCCCCCTTCCTGTCCCTCTGCGACCTGGTCGGGGCGGCCGAAGATGATGGCACCCCCACCGATCACATCGCCATGCTGGTGACCACCTGTGGGGCCGGAATCAGGGAGAAGGCCAAGCAGTGGATGGTCGATGGCGAGTACCTCCGATCGCACTCGTTGCAGGCACTGGCCATCGAACTCGCCGAAGCGACTGCGGAATGGTCCCACCAGAAAATCAGGAGCAGTTGGGGCTTCCCCGACCCCGATGGAATTCCGAAACTCGATCTATTCCGCGCGCGCTACCGCGGCAAGCGGTACTCCTTCGGCTACCCGGCGTGCCCCGACCTCTCCCAGCAGGAGAAGTTGTGGCGTCTCCTCGAGCCCCAGAACCATATCGGAGTCGAGCTTACCGAGGGCTACATGATGGACCCCGAAGCAAGCGTCTCCGCTCTCGTCTTCCATCACCCCGACGCGACCTACTTCGGCGTGGGAGGCAGGGGGGCGTGAGGAGAAGGTCAGTTCTGTAACCCGTCACTCCCACGGCGGGAATTTGCCCTCTGCGGCAAGGTCGTCCAGTTCACGCCTCAACTCCTCGAGGAAGGCCTTCCGTTCCCCTCCCCAGTTTATCTGCTCGCCGACAAATACGTCGCAGAAGAAGGGAACCAGGGCACCCTCCCCCTTCGGCAGGACCTTGCCGGTGCCATGGAGAAATATCGGATGCACCGGCACATCGGGATGGCGTTCGGCGAGGTGGGCAACCCCCGATTTGAATTCGGTGATCCGTCCCGGCTCCCCCCTGCTCCCTTCCGGATAGATCAGGATGATCTCCCCCCTCTCCAGCGCCTCGCTGCAGCCTGAAAGAGGGTCGCCTGCCGATGGAGTCGCCGTTCTTGCGACCGGAATGATCCCGATTACCTTCCGTGAAAACCAGGAGATGAATCTGTTCCTGAGGAAATAGTCTGCTGCCGCGACCGGCCTCACAATATGGACCATCCTGAGAGGGAAGAGGGACAGGAGCACAAAGGTGTCGATGTGGCTGTTGTGGTTGGCGACGATCATCGCGGGTCCCTCGAACGGCAGCCGATTCCTGTGCCTGACGTTGAGCCCGATTACGATCAGGATCAGGGGCCTGACGATCAGCAGCAGGAGGGTGGTCTTGAGCAGTTTCGACAGCATGTCAGTAGTACAGGTAGTAGGTGTAGTGGAAGAAGAGTGGCGCCGTGTAGGTCAGGCTGTCGATCCTGTCGAGCACACCTCCGTGGCCGGGAAGGGTGCTTCCGGTGTCCTTGATCCCGAGATCGCGCTTGAAGGCAGACATCACGATATCGCCGATGTATCCCGAGAAGCCGATGATCACTCCTGAGATGAGAATATGCTTCGTGTTGTCGAACGGGGTCAGGTAAGGAGCGAGGAACCAGGCGAGGCCGACGGTGGTCAAAACCCCGCCGAGAAACCCTGCCAGAGTCTTGTTGGGGCTGACCGTCGGGGAGATCGGAGTCCTGCCCAGGGTCTTGCCCCAGAAGAACTGGGCGACATCGTTTCCTTCGGTGAGGATCAGAAGGTAGAGGATCAGTCCAGCACCGCCGGAGGGATTTACATTCGCCGGTAACACGGCCAGGTAGGCGATGTGGCTGATACAGAAGACCGAGGTCATCAGCGCCCAGTTCATCGTCCCGGCGGCGTTGAGAAATCCCGCCGGCTTGCCGATCAACACCATCCTGAGGGGAAGAAAGAGGAAGAGGTATACAGGGATGAACACGATAAACATCCCGTACCACTCCATCTCGATCCACAAGTACTGAACCGGAATCGACAGGTATGCCCAGAAGAGAACCCTGCGGTCGACCCTGCGCGTCGGAATGATCGAATAGAACTCCTTGAGTGCGAGATAGCTGACAAGGGCGAAAAAAAACACCAGGTAGGGACGACCGAGTACCAGGGCCAGGGAGACGAGAACGGTGATGATCCACCATGAACGAAGCCGCGATGGAATCTCACCGAGGTCGAGTTTCGGCTTCACCTCGACGAGAACCCTCACGACCAGTGTCGTTGCCATCAGTATCGCGCAGACGATCAGGATGCAGTTCTCGACCGCCTGCGGTAGGTTCGGGATCCAGTTCATTTCACCTCACCCAGGCACTTGACCGACCGATTCAGGATTGTGATCCCGCCCAGGAAAATCATCACAAGAAGCACCCGGTCCTGCCAGGGAGCAAGGTGATACCCAAGGCCCGATAGCCCGCACAGGATCCCGATCACCAGCGCCCTGTCGCTCTTTCCCATCGGGCCATCGTAACGGCGGCTTGCGCCGATCTGAACCGCGATCACCCCCGTCATCTCGGAGACGACCGCAACCAGGACCATGCCCACGACCAGGATCGGGCTGAACCCATCGACAACCGCCAGCGGCAGGTAGATGGCGATGTCGGAGATGACGTCGCCGAGTTCGTTGAGCAGAGCGCCGACGGAACTCTTCATGTCGTGCTCTCTGGCGAGCATTCCGTCGATGGCATTGAGGGCCATCCTAAGGAGAAGCACCGCCGGGATCGCCAGCAGTGATTGTGGCTCTCCCTGGCTCTGGAAAACCCAGAGGCCGGCGGCCATCGAGAGCAAGATCGCTGCGATGGTGACCTGGTTGGCGCTGACGCCGGTACGAGCAAGAAGACGGACCAGCGGTCGCAATGTCTTCTGGAACGCCGGTTTGAGGTCGTAGACACTGACCAAGAAGATCCCCTCACCTCAACTGCATGCCGCCAGAAGCGACGAGTCGATCAGAATGACTGGATCGTCACCCGAGGGTGATCAACGGGCACGTAATGTCGCTCGCACGCGTAAATGGTTCCCCTCTCGCTCGATCTCGAGCACCACCTCCACCCCCGGCTCGAGCTCTCCCAGGAGCCGTGCGTAGCCGCGCAGGCCATCGATCTCCTTGCCATCGAGGGTGAGCAACCGGTCCCCCGCTCGAAGCCCCGCTTCGGCGGCGGGTGAGTCGGCGATGACATCCTCGATCCGGACTCCGGCGCCGGTGTCGGCGAAATCGGGCACCGTGCCGAGGAAGACACGGCGGCTGCCAGCGGCGGGTCTCTGGCGCTGATCTCCCCCTTCCCCCAGGTTGGAGGTCAGCGGCTCCTTGCGATCCCCGAGGTAGATGAGCGCCTCGCGCAGCCAGGTGGCGACGGAAACCAGACCATCGCTATCGACCTTGTCGGCGGTGTCCGATGGGCGATGGTAGTCAGCGTGAGGACCGGTGGTCAACTGGACCGCCGGGACCCCGATCTCGTGGAATGCGACCTGATCGCTTCCCCCCGGATCATCGGCGACGGAGGTCGACTGGACTCCGGTGGTAAAACCGATTCCCCGTGCGATGTGGACCCACTCACTGGCGGTCCCTGTCCCGAGGACGAGGAGCCTGCCGCTTCCGAGACGTCCGACAGCATCGATGCTGATGGCGGCGATCGCCTCGGTCGCAGGCCACCTCTTCTGCTCCTGGACGTACCGTCTCGAACCCTTCAACTGCCACTCCTCGCCGGACGTGGCGATGAAGATGATGGTGCGTGCGGGCCGGTGAGTCGTCGCAAGCAGTCTGGCGGTCTCGATGAGGACGGCGACCCCCGAGGCGTTGTCGTCGGCGCCGGGGTGGATCTTGCCCTCTTCTCCCTGGCGAACATCGGGCCAGCCGAGACCGAGATGGTCGACGTGGGCCATCACCACCACCGACTGCGAAGTGAGTTCTGGATCGCTGCCGGGGAGAACTCCGATGACGTTTCGCAACCTCAATGCACCTCTGCGATGGACAGTCTGCAGCGGCTCATCCCACTGCTGAAACCAGGATCCGTCGCTCCCCCCCGGCTCGAGGCCCGCCTCCTCGAAACCTTCGGCGACCCAATCGCTGGCTACATCGAGTCCCTCGGTTCCGATCCCACGACCGGCCAGTTCATCTCTCGTGAGCCAGCGGACCACCTCGGCCATCCTCGCGGGATCGAAGACCGGTCCCGGCCGGGCGAGAGGTTCGCGCAGCTGCCGTTCTGAAGGGACAGAAGGGCTGTCTTCAGCGGACCAGGTGAGTGGCGATAGCCCCACCGGCCACTGACCCTTGGCATCGTTCTGGGGTTCCTCGCCGCCAAACGCCAGGAAGGAGTACTTGCCGTAGTGAGGCAACTTGCGAGCGAGCCCGGGGATCGATCCCGGCAACGCCGCGCTCACCCAGCCGCAGGAACGTGGCGGATCGGAAGAGAGGCGTTCGACGAGAACCACGGCGTGGTCAGAGGCATCGTGGGTTGTCCCCGGCAGGGACCAGGATCCCCCCTCGAGGGTCACACCACGCTTCGTGGCTCTCTCGACGACCTCCTGCCTCCAGGGATTGCTCTCCCCGAGAATCCACACCGCTTCAGTCGAGGGGAACTCGGAAATCTGATCGGCAGCCACCACCTGCCACTCTCCGGAACTGCTCCACGACGTGGCGAGATCGCTCCAGGCACCCTGACCCGCTTCTCCCACCGGAAGCACGATGGTCCCCTTCGAGGCACCGAAGATGTCCCCCAGGGTCGCCGGGGTCTCACTCCAGTCGAGGCGGCGGAAAAGATCGAAGAGAGGGTCCACATCGACTCGCCGGGGTGGACCGGGCAATTCGATGAATATCGAGCGTGGAATCTCCCCCTCCTCGCCAGGTGCGAAGCGAGCGGTGAGCATCTGCGAAGGAGAGGTACTCTCGACGCCATCAAAGAGGACGGGGACCTCGATGGGGAACGGCGCATCTCGCTGCACCTGGGTAAGCTTCACCCGCCAGGTGTGTTCCGCCACTCCGACGGAGTGATAATCGGTAAGCGCCATCTCTAACTCTGGCGCCCCCTCCCTCTCCACCCAGGTGGTGACGAAAGGACGGAGGTCCTCGCCGGAAGCTTCGGAGAGGGCGTCTGCAAGGTCGTCGAAGGAGGCATGGCGAAATCGTTGCTTGCGGTAGAAATCCTGGAGGCCGGCGATGAAGGCATCGTCACCGATCATCCGACGAAGCATGTGCCATAGCATCAGCGACTTGCCGTAGCCGACCGCTTCCGTTGCTCCCGAATGTCGGCTGCGAAACTCGCGCAGGGGAAAATCCTCTCCCTCCTTGACGTACGAACGATATTTCTTGAGCACGTCGCGACGGTACTCCCAGCCGCGACCTTCCCCTTCCTTGATGAGATGATCGGCGAGGTAGGCGGTCAGCCCTTCGCACCAGTTTCCGCCTTCCACAGCGACGTAGACCGAGTTCCCCCACCAGTTGTGCAGGATCTCGTGGGGATAGGAGGAACGCAGGATGAAGGGGAGGCGGATCACCTGAGGTCCGAGCAGGGTGAAGGAGGGCATCCCGTAGCCGGACTCCCACCAGTTCTCGACCAGAGCGAACTTGCTGTAGGGGTAGGGACCGAGCAGACGGTTGTACATGTCGAGGTACTGGGCGGTCCCTTCGAGATACTTACTCGCCAGGTTGGGGTCATCGGTACGCAGGAAAGCCTGCGCCTCGACACTGCCCACTGTCCGGTGATATTCGAAGAAGGGCGCAGCGATGAGGAAGACCTCGACCTGTGGCCGGTCGCAACTCCAGCGTTCCAGCCGTCTCCCCGCCTCGATCTTCAGTTCTTCCCTGACCCCCTGACTGACTCCACGCCACCTGGGAGGCAAGGAAACCTCGATCTTGAACTCGACCAGGGTCTCCTGAGGGATCGGCAACCAGGCACTGGCGCCGCCGAGAAAAATCCCTTCGGCGCAGATGATACCGGGGGTCGAGGAGAAGGAACGACCGGCACCTGACCCGACCTCGACGAGGTCCTCGCGGATATGACCCCGAGCCCGGATCCCGTGGAGAGTGGCATTCTCCCCCCTGATGAGGCGCCAGCGTCTGAGGCCGATGGGGCGCTGGGGATCGAGCCCCGCCCCAGCTGTTACGGTCTCCATCGACAGTTCCTCGAGCTCGCTGCCGAGGGTGGCTACCGGCTCGAGGCCTTGATGAAGGTCGAACTCGATCACCCGTGCGAGATGGTGGAGCGTACAGTCCCATTCGATCAGCCCCTCCCCGGGCTCGATTAGGACCTGGGCCTCGATTTTGATCGGCTCCGCCCCGGCAACAGAGCCAGCGGAGAGATGAAGGCTGGAGGCCAGCAGCAGTGTGAGCACGGGATTCCTTCCAGGCGGTAGTCAATTGCGAGCATTGTAGCAGAGAGTCCCGGTTGACTATCCCTCTCCGGGGCATTCTCATCCGGGAATGTCGTGGTCATCGAGACGACCGCGAGTAGGAGCCCGTGTCCCCTGCCAGGAGAGACCCCTGTGCCGAATAAACGCGACCAGTTGTTTCTGAAAGCCGCACTCAAGAACCGGCTGATCGACAACGCCCAACTTGAAGAGATTTCGAAAGTTCTCGCCAACTCGAAAGGGTCCCGCGCACTCGACGTCGCGATCGATAGGGGGTTCATGAGCGAATCCCAGGCAAAGCGCGTCTCCGAAGCGATCGACCAGGCACTCCCTCCTGCGAAACTGGGAGGATTCGAAATTCTCGAGCCGATCGGGCGGGGTACCGCCGGAATTGTCTACAGGGCGAAGCAACTCTCTCTCGACAAGATTGTCGCCGTCAAGGTCCTTCACCCATCGCGCTCTCAAGACGAGAAGCTGGTCGCAGAACTCCTCGGCGAGGCACGGGCCATCGCCAAGCTCAATCATCCGCACATCGTTCACGCTCTCGATGCCGGTTTCGACGATGGCCGCTGCTGGTTCGCGATGGAGTTTGTCGAGGGGGAGACTCTCAAGGAAAAACTTGATCGGCGCGGGAAACTCTCCGACAGGGAGGTTTTCGACATCGCTCGGTCGGTTGCTCAAGGCCTCGCACATGCCCACCGCAACGGTCTCCTCCACCGTGATCTCAAGCCGGGCAACATCCTCATCGGACCGGATGGACAGCTGAAGATTGCCGATCTGGGGCTAGCAGCTCCCATCGACGAGAAGGGCTCTTCTGGAGGCAAGATCCAGGGCACCCCTCGATACATCTCGCCGGAACAGGTTCTCGGAGATGAAATCGATGGCCGCTGTGATCTCTACTCCCTCGGTGCGACCCTCTATCACTGCCTCTGTGGTCATCCACCGTTCACCGGCGATACGATTGTCGAAATTTTCGAGAAGCACCTGAAGGAACGCCCAGTTCCCGTAGCCACCGCTACGGGGCGGCCGACCCAGCTCGATAGCATCGTCGACAAACTCTTGAGAAAAAATCCCGTCAATCGTTTCGACTCGGCGGACATTCTGATCGAGGCCATCGACGAAGCAGAAGCGACCTCCGGTCTGGCTTCCCCCCGGATCGCACCCAAGGGGCGTCGGAGAGTGGGTAGTGGCAGCTCCACAACGAGGCCTTCACGCCCCCGTTCCTCTGGCTCGGTAAAGCGCAGCGGTTACCGGAGCAGAAATACCCTGATGAGCAAGATCGGTCTCGGAGCGGGGATTCTGATCTCCCTCATGTTCGTGATCTCCGCGGTCAAGGGGAATTCCGACGCTTCGGGTAATCCCACCGTCCAGGAGGAATTCGCCGAGGAGAAGAGGCAACGAGCGCAGGTGATCATCAGCAGGCGGATCCAGACCTACAAGGACGACCTCGAGACCAAAGAAGCTGGGGTGCTGGAACAGATCGAGGGCAGTCGAGCTTCTTCCAACGATGCGATGCGGCTTCGCAGACTGATGGGGCTGCTGCGGAATTTCTCGGAAACCGATGCGAGTGTACAGATCATCCTGGAAATCGAATCGATCGAGAACGCCAGTCTGGTTGCGCGCCAGGCGGGCGGACAAGAAATTCTCGAACAGGCGAAACTTCTGATGGGGCAGGGCCGACTGTGGCAAGCGTACCTTCTGCTCGATGACCGACCGAGGAGCGCCAGGCAGGATCCAGAGATCAATGACGAGATAGAGGGGTTCCTCTCCGGCATCTCCGAGGATATCGATGCTCGCATCGCATCTGACCTGGAGAAGGCGCGGTCTCTCCGTGGCACAAGAAATTACGATGGTGCGATTGCCATTCTCGATGCTGTCGGGGGTTACGCCGACCCCGGTAACGTCGATGTTGCCAAGGAACTCCTCGAGGAGATTAAAGCCGCCAAGGCTGAGTATCTTCGCGTCGAATCTCTCCGCCGAGCAGATGAGGAGAGAAAGCGCTACTCCGGGCTATGGGCCACCTATCAGGAACTCGCTCTGAATCGAGACTTCAAGGGATGCGTCAGTGCCGCCCTGAAATTCCAGGTCGATATCACCAACGATGAAATCGTGAACTTGATCGAGATTGACCTTCTCGGGTTTCAGCTCCTCGATCAGTTCATGAAGGACTCACGGGCGCAACTGGAGGAGATCGGTGAGAAAGGCGACGAGATCACCCTCGAATTGGTCCCCCTCGGCAACGCCACCAGAACTCGCAAGGAGCACGGCACTGTCGACCACCTCGATGATGAGCACCTGTGGCTCCGCGTCAGCAACGGCAGGGCGGTTCTGCCGTTTAAGTGGAAGAAGGTCACCGACACCTTCCTTTTCGACCTTGTTGCCGAACGCCACGGCAAGGGGAGCCCGAAGTACCTGATCCCGCTGGGAATCCTCTTTCTCTACAGGGGACTCGACGACATCGCCCAGGAGCACTTCAAACTGGCGACCGAGAAGGGCACCTCCCCCGATACCTGGACGGAGCATCTGGAGTGGGTGCGAGGAAACGTCCGTCCTGGCCGCTAGCCCCGTTCCCTGATCAATCTCTCGAGCCGCTGAACGTCCTCCGGTTCGTCGAGATCCTGGCGGAGACGAGGTGCATTCATCTCGACGTGATGAACTCGAATCTCCGCCTCTCGCAGCAACGCCCGTAAGTGGGGAGGCCCCCCTTCCTCGAGGAGTCTCATCGCTATTTCCCTGCGCACCAGCACAGGGTGAGCGCGTCTCCCACCAACGGACGGGATCCAGGCATCGAACTCCGCGGCAACTCCCGATTGATCGATCAACGCCTTCACATCGACGGGCTCGATTCCCGCGACGTCGACAGGGTGAATCAGCACCAGATCGGGACAGCCATCGACACGGAGCCCTGCCCGGATGCTGGTCACAGGCCCCTCGGTAGGGTCGGGGTTCTTCACGATTTTGACGGCGTAAGGCAACAGTTCGGCAACGGCCCTGACCTCAGCGGAATGTTCGCCCCCGGTCACGACAAGGACCTCGTCGACGCCACCACAGACCAGCGCCGCGACGACACGCTCGATGACCTGTCGTCCATCCACAACCAGGAGAGCCTTTGGGCTCCCCATCCTCCGGGAGGAGCCGGCGGCCAGGACAATCCCACGGACCCTCACGCCGGCATCTCCTTCTCGCTGAAGTAGGCTGCGATCTGCTCCCTGATCTCATCCCAGGTTCCATCCGATCGCTGGCAATCGGGGAGACTGTTGATGAACCTGGTGCCGTAGTTGCGGTTGCGAATCCGGCTGTCTGCGATCACCACGACTCCCCGGTCTGTCGAGGTCCGGATCAGCCTGCCAAATCCCTGGCGCAGGGAGAGAACCGCCCGTGGAAGTGCAAGGTGTGCAAAGGGACTGCGTCCGCGCGCTTCCAGATCCTCTGCACGACCCAACTCGAGGGGATGATTGGGAATGCGGAAGGGAAGGCGGGCAACGACGATACAGGAGAGTGTCGCCCCCGGAACGTCGATCCCTTCCCAGTAGCTCTGGTTCCCGAGGAGGACGGCATTCCCGGCGCGAACGAATCGAGCGAGGAGTTCACTCCTGGGGGCTTGCCCCTGAACGAGCAGAGGAAAGCCCATCTCCTTCACCTTCTGATCGATCATCCGGGCAACGTCGCGCAGCATCCGGTGCGAGGTGAAGAGGACAAAGGTCCTGCCCTTGGAGAAGCTGGCACTATCGACGATCACTTCGGCGAGTTCGACGAGGTATTGAGGTGAATCCGGTGCGGGCAGGTTCGTGGGGAGCCCGAGCAGGACCTGACGCTTCCAGTCGAAGGGAGAGCCGAACGCCTCGCAGCGAAAGCGGCCGCCCTCGACCCTGTCCCATCCCAGCCTCTCACCCAGGTAGGACCATCGCCCCCCCACCTGCAACGTCGCCGATGTCATCACTACCGAGCGCAATGGTCGGTACAGGAATTCTGCGAGGAGTTCGTCGACTCTCAATGGGGCTGCACGGAAGGTGATGTTGCGCTGCTTGCCATCTCCCACCTCGAGCCACGGCTGGATCCCACCGTCCGCTCCGAGGAAGAAATCGATGGCCGAGACCTGCTCACCTAATCCACGGATCGCCGACCGATACTCGACGAGAGCACCCTGAAAACTCTCGGCCGGCTCGAAGGGTTCCTCTTCGAGAAGATCGGCGCCCTTCGAGATCGCTCTTCGCAGGCTGAGTAGTTGTTCCCTGAGGTCGGAGAGAGGACCGGAGACGATTTCGATGGGGATCTCATTCTCGCCATTTCCAATTCGAGCCATCAGTCCCTCGAGGGGATCGGCTGGGGAAGGACCGCCAAATCCCGCCTCCTCCAGCGCATCTCCGATCTGCACCTGGGCTCGCAGAAAGAGCATCTCCGCTTCCTTGCGAAGACGCCGGACCTCGGGGAGGACAGTCATCTCCAGATATTCGAGAGAAAGCCCTCGCTGCGCCTCTCTCAGGTTCGAGATGAGCCAGGGAAGACGGCCTCTTTCGGTGCCCTTCTTTCTTCTCGGCGACGAGACGAGTCGACCGAGCACCTGCAGGACTCCTCGCCTCGAGATCTCCGCCCCGAGATGATGGCATGCGACCTCTTCGAGATGGTGAGCCTCATCGAAGACCACTCGCTGGTATCCGGGGATCACCAGGTCGCTCTCGAAATCTCCGGAACTGCGACGGAGCGCCAGGTCGGCGAAGAGGAGGTGATGGTTGACCACCACGATGTGCGCACCGAATGCGCGGCGGCGAGCCTCGTAATAGAAGCAACTGCGGTAATGAGGGCATCGCGCCTTGAGGGACTGATCAGAACTCGACTGGAAGTCACTCCAGACCTCGTTCGGAGGTTCTCCTGGCATCTCCGAGAGTGTCCCCTCTTTCGCCTCTCCCAGACGGGCGATGATCTCGGAGTTCCAGCGGTCTCTCTCATCATCAGTGGAGAACATCTCTGGCTGGCGAGCAACTTCCCCGGTTTTTCTCCGGCAAGCGTAATTCCCTCGCCCCTTGATCAGGGCGCTCTTGAACTCGACATCGAGGGCGCGGTCGAGGGTCGGCAGGTCCTTGCTGATCAACTGTTCGCCGAGGGGTATCGTCTGTGTCGAGACCACGACTCTTCCGCGATTTCTGACTGCCCAGAGGATGGAGGGAAGCAGGTACGCGAAGGATTTCCCGACACCTGTTCCCGCCTCGAGTGCAACCACCTCATCGCCATTGAGTGCCTGGGCAACAGAAACCGCCATGTCGACCTGGCCCGACCTCTCCTCGAAAGCGGGAAGGATGGCATCGAGGAGTCCACCGCGTTTGAAGGCGCTGGCGATCTCCTCGAGATCGAGGGGAATCTCCTTCGACTCGGCGAAGGGCTCGACGACGCGGTAAACCAGTTCCGCCAGATTGTCGATGATGAAGAATCCGAGGCGCCTCGCACCCGCCTCCGATGCGATGGAGAGGTCGGCAGGTGATGGCGTCAGGTCGCCACCAGGGTGGTTGTGAATCAGGACCTGATGCTCCCGGGCCCGCTCGAGAAAGACGGGAACCGCACCCAGGTGCCCCCGGGCGATCACCTCGACACTCTCGAGCCTGCCCTCCTCGTCGAGAGAACCGAAGAAGAAGACCTCGTTGCCGCCAGCTTCGGTAATTGCCGAGGCAAGCGCAAACCGCGCTTCGGCGGTGAACTGCGTCTCGGTGGTGAGCCAATCCTCCAGGGGCAAGGCGCCTCCTCGGTCTCGGGGTGGTCGCCATCATCCGCCTCCCACTCGCTGTGGCAACCCTCACCGATGCAAAAGGCCCCGCCCCCCCCAGTGGGGAGCGGGGCCTTCTGACAAAACAGTGCCGTGTCGACTACGGACAGCCGCCTGTCGACGTCAAGCAACTGAGTGGGTCGGGGGTCGGATCGATCCCACAGGCCATGAACGGTTCGGGCAACGAAGTGATGTTCGAATCGAAGAGGTAGCCGAGATAGAAGATAATGTCGGCGATGTTGACCGTACCATCGTCGTTGGTGTCGGCGGCTTCCAGACAGCCCGGCTCCGCTTGGTTTTGGAAAAGGTAGCCGAGTCCAGAGATTCCATCGGCGATGTCGCGGCCACCGTCGCTGTTTATGTCGCCACGGAGAAAGGTGGTGCCTGGAGGCGTTCCGCCACCGCAGGTGTGGATGATGGTCGCCGGCACGCCGGTCAGCTGGAAGTCGGCGGAGTAGGCGTCATCCGGATCGATGTCGGGGGGAGTCGGAATGCCGTCTCCATCGAGATCAATGTCGGGGAAGATCCCGAGGAATGCCAGGGCATCGACCATCGTTCCGCTGAAGGGCGGAGGAGCCGGAATCGCCAGGAAGGTCGCCACCGAGATGAATCCCGGTACCGGATCGCTGATGAATCCTCCACAAGCGGGGTCGATGATTCCGGTGAGGGTGACATTTGGGATCGGGAACCCGAGGTTGAGGGTTCCTGGCCCTGCGGTCATGAAGCCGTTGACAACGCTACCGTTGTAAAAGTAGTTGAAGGCGTTGCAGTAGTCGTCGTGGCTGTTGGGATCGATTTCGAACTCTTCGGAGCCGTTGTAATTGTCGCTGGGATCACCATCGAGGTCGATACCGTTGTAGACGGCGATCTCGATCGCATCTTCGTTCTGGCAGTCGGGATCGTCACTGCCGAACATCTCGACCAGGAAGGTATTGGCACCCGAGGCGTAGAGCGCGTCCTGAATCGGGTTGATCTGGGCAGCGACCGCCCCGAGGATCCCGCCGACGATGTCGGAGTCAGAAACGATGAAACTGGCACTCGGCTCGATCGTGACCGGAATGTGGTGGATGACAGCAGGCACGCCGGTCAGCTGGAAGTCGGCGGAGTAGGCATCATCCGGATCGATGTCGGGGGGAGCCGGAATGCCGTCTCCATCGAGATCGATGTCGGGGAAGATCCCGAGGAACGCCAGGGCGTCGACCATCGTGCCGCTGAAGGGCGGAGGCGCCGGAATCGCCAGGAAGGTCGCCACCGAGATGAACCCCGGCACCGGGTCGCTGATGAATCCTGTGCAGCCAGGATCGATGATGCCTGTCAGGGTGATGTCGGGGATGGGGAATCCGAGGTTGAGAGTCCCCGGCCCGGCTTGCATGAAGCCACCGGTGACCGAACCGTTCCTGAAGAGATTGATCGGGGCGCCAGCAAAATTGATGCTGTTAGGATCGATGTTGAACTCTTCGCTGCCGTTGTAGTTGTCACTCGGATCGCCATCGAGATCGACGCCGTTGTAAACGGCGATTTCGACGTAGGTGTCGTCGACGCAGGTTGGGTCATCGAGATATCTCATCTCGACGAGGAAGGTGTTCGCACCCGAGGCGTAGAGCGCGTCCTGGATCGGGTTGATCTGGGCAGCGACAGCCCCGAGAATCCCGCCGACGATGTCGGAGTCAGAAACGATGAAACCCGTGCTGTTGGGCGCGGGCTGTGCCGAAACTGTGGCCGGAATCAGGGCAAAACCGACAAACAGAACGACCGTAAGACAAGAAATGCAACGCAACATCTAGACACTCCCTTTCCTCGATGAACGGTCCCCTGAACAGAGAGCGTTCATCACCCAGTTCCAATTTCAAATAGCAAAATGACCCAACTCAGCCCAGCAATGCGAGGTAACCGCGATAATGAATCAGATCCCCGATGCAGGGACATCCCTCGACAGACTTCTCGGAGTGGTTCCCCGACAGACATGCCATTCTACCAGCGAAGTGGGCATTGGGGAGAGGGTACCCAAGGCCAACTGGGTCCCGAAGAGTAAACGAAACACCTTTGGCCATCTGGAGTTACGAACCGGTGGCTGGTTTTTCCCGGTGCCTACCGACGCGCCGATGACAATTTTCCAAACATGCAGGACTCAACTGCCTTGCCGGTCAACTTGAATATGAAACTCCCCATTGACCGAAATGACCCCCGGTCATCGCCGATGAGTGGCCTGGAAACCCGGTCGCCCTTGGAAGGCATCTCAGCTTAAGAACTGCTCCTGGCCGAGGGCCCAGGCGAGCACCTCGACGATATGTTCCTGGGTCTCCGCGTCCTTGACGCTGATGCGCACCGCATCGACTCCCGGTTCTCTCTCGGCATCAGCGAATCCCCTCAGGAAGAGTCCGCGGCTACGACAGCACCGAATGATCTCAGAAGCAGTCACCGCCGCCGAGGAAGGTGGGTACCACAGGACCCAGTTGCCGACGCCGCTGATCACCTTACCCTCCGGGCAGAGAGCCTCGATTCCCTCGATGAGTTGCTCGCGCAGCCGATGGGTCTCGAGATGGCGCGCCGCATAGTATTCCGTTTCTTCCAGCGCCCGCACCGCCGCCACCTGTGCCGGCAAGCTCACCGCCCAGGGGGGCATCAGTTTTCGCAACTGCGCGACCACCTCATTGTTCCCGACCAGGTACGCCGCCCTCATGCCACTGAGGGCATAGACCTTCGACAGCGACTTGCAGACAAACACGTTGGAACTCGCGGCTGCGAACTCTTCAAGCGATTGATCGGTTCCGGCGTATTCGACGTAGGCCTCATCCAGCCAGCAACGAGTGCCCGCTGGCAACTGCGTGAGAACCCTCTCGAGATCATCACGCTCGATGTGCTGTCCCGATGGGTTGTTGGGGTTGATCAGGACCACCAGTTGATAATTTTCCTTGCTCCGCTCTGTCAGCAGATCGAGGTCGACGCGGTAACCCAGGGGCCGCTCGAGTCTGATACGGTCGACGTGGCAGCCGATCACTTTCTCGCAGATGTGGGAATACTCGCCGTAGGAGGGGTCGAGCATCAGCACCCGCGAATCGGGCGTCAGCCACTCCCGCAGCGCCAGGAAGATCAAGTCGGATGATCCCGCCCCGGGGAGAATGCACTCCTGGGGCACGCCGCGAACCCGCCCGATCGCCTCGAGGAGCCCGGCGCTGTGAGTCGGTGGCGACGTCCTCGCGAGCCACGGCAGGTGATCGGTGAGGGTCTCGATCACCGATGGCGCCGGCGGAAACCAGGCGTCGAGGACGTCGGCGTTGATCACTCCGTGGCGGCGATGGAGATCGTCGAAGCCCTCGCCGACCGCCTCGAAGAAGGCACCGCCGTGAAAGCAGCCGTCATCTCGCCGATCGAGCGCTGTGTCCTTCGCCAGCCCTCCGGCGTGCTTCGATACGATGTTGTCCACCCATACCCTCCTCGCTCAGGGTCCCGGTTGCCGATCGGGCGCTCCATTCGCATTTCCTGAAGAAGAGAACGGACCGATTCTCGCCTTCGATGGCCAGCAGTCTATTCACAAAGAGAAATTCTGCAAAAGATACTTTTCGACGCGGATGGGGGGAGGTCATTCGATCCGTCCGTTCGCAAACGCACCCCGCCATTGAAATCGTTCCTCGGAAAACCTCATCGCCTGAAGCAGGAGATGCCGTTGCCGTGCCAGCGATCCCCGACAGATTCTTCGTCCCAGACGACAACTCCGATCAGCGGGTCAGCGATCTCGTAACCGTCGTCGGTCAACCCGAAGTATGCGACTGCATGGCTTTCTCTACCGAGCGCGTGATGGTCGACGAAAAGGACCGCCGGAGGAGGCACGGCCGCCAGCGACAACTGGCTCGGGTCGAGAGTGGTGAAGGAGATGCCAAGCTTCTCGAGAGCGAAACGCATCTGACCAGGGCTGGTTCCGTACAGGGTGGTGAGGAGCAGCTCAGCCGCCCCTTTTTCATCGAGGGAGAATTCGAAGTGCCGGGCGATGTTGGCGAGAGAGGCAGCGGCACAGGTTGAACTGTGCGTCTGGATCACCACACCGCCGCGGGTGTCTCCGGCACCGAGATCGGAGGCGATGGGCGAGAGCAGCCGTACACAGGGCAATGCAATCGCCACCTGGAGCAGTAGAACCGCGATCGAAAGGCTACGAGACTGCCGGTGCCCGCGAGCGAGGGCCAGGCTCAACCCGTAGCCGGAGACAACGCCAAAGAGAGTGGCGAGGATGAGCCAACTGGCCCAGGTCGCGTAGAGTTGAAGTACCAGGGGGAATAGGAGGCAGAAGGGATCGTAAAACTGCATCGAAAGCGTCACCGCAGCCAGCCCGACAAGCAGAAGAGATGTCGCGATCAGCCGCGGTGAGCGACGCAATGCGTTCTCGATGTTCAGGTCGGGGTCATTGCGCGCGGCGCGAAACCCCAGGGCAAGAACCAGCAGGAAGATCCCCGCCTGGCAGGTCAACAGCAGGGGGATCAAATTCTGGCTCCAGCTTTCCAGTTGCCCACTTCGACGCCACCCTCCCAAACGCCTGAATCCGGGCTCCGGTTCCAACAGGCGACGAAGCAGAAGATCTCGGGCTCACGGGCACTTCCTGTCGACCACCCCACCACGGGTTGCCTTCGGGGTCGGAGAAGCCGCCGTAGAAGAACCTTGTAGTATACATTCTCGAAAAATATCGAGAAGTCGAGAAGACTCACTGCAGCCAACTGCATCACCCAGAATTTCTTTTGTACATTCACGCCTCGGGAAAATACAGTTGGGTGACGCTCGCCATTCCATGAAAGAATAGTGCCGGATGATCTGCTCTCTGCGTTGCCTGTGCGTCCTGCTTCTCATCAACGGACTGGCGACCTCCACAGGGATGGCGCAGACGGACCTTGGGGTGACTGTCGACGACATCACCGTCTCACCCGGCGAGATATTTGAGCTTGTGGTTCAACTGGATAGCCCTCTGCCCCTCTCGAATACCTTCTGGGTTTCCGAAAGCGCCCCCAGCAGCTGTCAATTGCTCGCTATGGAGCTGGGAGCGGGACTTGATGCCTATCTCGCCCAGTACCCTCTTCCTCCAGGTCAGTGCGATATCGCCGTCGAACCTGGCTCCGCCGTCGCTTTCATGTTTTTCCTGGTGGCTCCATACGAGAGCTCGATCTACGGTACGGAGTACTACAGGATCAGCGCCCTCGCAGGAATGACACCCGGAGAAACGACACTCACATGGGTCATGTCTGGCGACAATCTCGGCGCTGTAGCTTTTAGTTCTGGCGAAACCACGATCACCATTCTCGACCCAGATACCCCTCAAGATCCGGAGATGATGCGTGGAGACTTCAATGGGGATGGCTCCTGCAACCTCGCCGATGCCATCAACTTGCTCGGCTACCTCTACTTGGCTGACCAGGATTTCACATGCCTGGATGCCGGTGATATCGACGATTCAGGGGACCTCAACCTCGCCGACGCGGTGAACTTGCTCGGTGCACTCTTCCTCGACGGCTATGCCCTGGATGACACCTGCCAGACGGACGCCACCGATGACAACCTCGGTGCCTGTGACCACGCCAACTGCCTGTAACGGCAACTGGACTGAAAAATGAACCACCGTGGAGAAGGGATCCGATCCCTTCCCCCGGTTTTTTTGTCGAAGAGGAGCGCTACCCTCGGCTCCAAGGCGCCCTCATCAACTGAACAGCCAGCGCCCAAGGTCTTGTCAGTCATCGATGTGTTCACGTAGCGGTGGATCATCGGATGATGGAAACCAATTCACACCACACTTTGCGCAGAATCTCATCGAGTCCCTGTCGGGATGCGGCCAGTTCCTCAGTCCGATCATCACATCGCAGGCAGGACAACGGTTTTCCCTGAAGTTGTGTCCCCCGAGCAACAGGACGCTGGAGAGTAACACTCCCATCGAGACGTACAGCATGAGCTCAGTGCCAGCGCTCTCACTCGATGGATCGCGGATGACAAGGATGACGACACCGAGCAGGGAAAGAAAACTGACCGCGACGATGCGCCATCGAACCCGGGAGTTTCTCCGACACTTCTCGGCAAACTTACGCCTCTGGTCCTCGTCGAGTTCTACCTTCACGCCTCGACCTTCGGCACGATGTCGGTCTGCAGCTCCGGTACCACCGCGCGGATGTCGCTGGTGGGCAGTCCCAGCTCACCTCGGATGATGTTGACCCCCTGGGCGATGGCGGTCGCCTTGAAGAATGCGATGTCGCGGTTGCAGCCCTGGCGGCCGAAGCCGCAATCGCTGGAGATGATCAGCTGCTCCGGTGCGATGTACTTCAAGGCGTGGCGGATGCGTTCGGCGATCTGCTCGGGGCTGTCGACCTGCAGGTGACGGTGACTGACGACGCCGACGCAGACCTTCTTCGGCAGGTTGCCCTTGCCGGCGCCGAACAACTCGATTTCGCGGAAGCTGCGATCGGTCATCTCGACGGTCCAGACATCCCCCTTGCACTCATTCATGTACAGATCGAACGACTGTTCGTAACTGTCGTTGTCGATCACCCGCTGCATGTTCGGGTTTCCCCAGCAGGTATGGATCCACAATTCGATGTCATCGAGGCCCTCTACCTCACGATTGAACGCCTCGAGCATGAACCGGACCTCGTCGCTGTCTTTACCGTAGGTGTTGGCCCAGAAGTGCAGCGTCGGCTCCTCGATCTGGATGCATTTGCAACCGGCATCCTTGAGGGCGTGCAACTCCTTGTTCATGGCGACCGCCATGTCCCAGATGATCTCGCGGTTCTCCTTGTAGTGAGAGGTGTGGATGTCGAGGAAGAGGCCCATCACCTGGGAACAGCAGGTGCCAAAGCGTACCGGCTTGTCGCTTTTTGCCTGGGCCATCCGCCAGATCTTGTCGTAGTCGAGGGGGCGGTGCTCGATCTTGTCGACCACCCGCGGCCAGCGCCAGCCGGTGTAGATCTCGTTGAGAAGGGTTCCCGGCGGGTAACGCAGCCACGGCGAGCGAGTCTCCTCTGACTGCAGATGATCGCCATCGAAACCTGCCCAGCGCTGCAGCGGGTAGTGGTGCCAGGAGCGCCCTGCCATGTCGTTGTCGCAGTGCAGATCACCGTGGGTGAGGATGTCGAGACCGGCGCGGTCCTCATCGCTGATGACGGTGGCGAGTGCATCCTGGTACTTCTCGCGGAAATTAGTGTCCATCATGCAGGTATCGAGGGAACGACCCCACATGCTGTCGTCGAACCACCTGGGTCGTGGCCACGATCCGGTGACGGTACAGGGCAACTGGATGTCCTTGGTGACGGTGTACATCGAGCCTCCTCACGGTGTGATCGGATCTACAACGCAAGGACCGTACACTGGGCGCCCAGAGGCGGTCAATGATGCAGGTGACCGGCGGGAGACAACTACTTTCGTTTCCTGACAACGACGGTACCGGCGAGTTTGTCGTGCAAGCCTTGTTTTCTCTTGTCGATTCCCACCCACAGGATCCCCAGGCCAAGAGGCAGAAGAGCGACGAAATAGGCGAGGTAGCGGCCGATCAACTGCCCGGCTCTGGGAGCTTCTCCCGAGGTCGAGTCGACAATTATCGCCGAGAAAACCATTTTCCCCGGTGTCGCCTGCTTTGCGATCCAGAAGAAGATTACAGCGATTGCCGGCAACACCCAGGTGACAAGAAAATCGAGTGCCGCGCCGGTGATTCCGGGTTCTTCTGCGCCAGAATCCCTGCGCTCGGCGATCTCCCGCAGTTCCTGCAAGTCGCTAGCCGCGAGCAAATCTTTCCAGGTATCCAGCAACTCTGGCCAGCCATAGATCGATATCGAGATGGGGAGGATGATCAGCAAGACCAGCACGGTGTCGATCAGCGCTGCGCAGGTTCGAGCCCAGAACCCGACGTATTGAGGCCCTTGATCTTGCCCCGGCAGGTCTCCTCTGCCGGAGTCTTCCGGCCCATCATCTTGCATCGTCAGTTCTCCTCACCCTGAGCCCCAAACTTGCTGCTCGGTGGGCCTGCTCATCGGCGTTCGCAGCCGCCGCATGCTCCTCTACCCCGAGCACAAACACCGGCAATAGTTGCGTAGCATACTCCTTATCCGGGAATACGGTCGATTGTCTGTCGGATGAACTCGGAGCGTACCACGATCCCCAACCCGAGAGGCACGTGTACGGTTCGCTCTTCGGTAGGGGTGGTCGTCGTTGTCGTCTCTCGATGCTGGCCGACCACCAGGCCGATCACCAGGCCCCTTCGCGCCGGGAGACCCCTTCCCCCGCGCACAACTGCCATCGCTGGCGCGCCGCTGTCGCCTCCGAAGGTCCTGTAGTCGACCAGAAAGGTCCTGTCGCCAGCGCCAGCCAGCGACGGAGAACTGGCCACCGAGCCTCGTCTCAACACCGGGAAACCGGCGCTGTTCGCCTCCAACTGGGCGGGGTAACAGGGAATCCAGACCTCATCGGAAATCTTGAGCTCGACCCCTTCACCCGCCGCTCCAGGCCACAGATGGCCGAGATCGAGTGCGGCAATCTTGGTGTCGACGGGCAGTTCCAGTTTCAACGCGGCAACGTCTACCTGCGGGTGTCTGACCCACAACGCCTCCCCCTCCGAGCGAATCGCGAGCAGCACTTCCCTGCGGTCAAAGGTGCCGTCAGCACTCTTTTCTCGCAACACGATCCGGCACTCGTTGCCCGACATCTTCTCTAGGACGTGTGCGGCGGTCACCAGAATCAGCTCCTGCTTGGCAGAATCCGCCACCGGCCGGGCAACGACGAAGCAGGTGGCGGTCGAATCCTGGTTGGTGATCTTGAAGGTGGCATCGACGAGGGCGGTGATCCCCTGGCCCTCGGCGATGAGTGCCGGGCAGGTGACGAAACACCACAGCAGCAGGAACAAAGGGGATGACCACGGCATGTTGACGCCTCGATTCTCGTGCCGGCTGACCTCTCGACGATCAGCGTCCAGGATGGTCCGGGCCTTGCAACGGTTGGAGATGGCACCTTGCAACTCGGCCCACGAACCAGTGATTCAGATGGGCAAGGGGCCACAGGAAACCCACGAACCCGGTAGCGGTGACGCCATAGAATGTACCAGCAAGGCCCTGGAAGATGACCGGGATAGTGTTTCGCTGGCTCCCGTCGGGTAGTTCTCGTAGAGCATCGAAGATGCCGCATGCGATGCCAAAGAGCGCCACCGAAAGGTAGAAGGTGAAGAGCGACATCGCCACCCGGCCTGAAAAGGGAAAACGGTAGGCCGGCCGGTAGACCGCTCCAGCTACCAGCCCGATGAGCGGCGAAACGGCGATGCCCCCCCAGATCTGAGGGCTCATCCAGTATTCGCCGATGTAATAAGAGATGACCGCCCACACCCCGGCCGATGCCACACAGAGAAGGTAGTAGCGGATCACCCTCCACCCCTCCGGAGCCTTCGTTTGGAACCGGAGTACACGGATACCTCGATCAGAAAATCGGGTCCCTCGATCGGCTTCTCTTTCTCGATCTCGAGAGGGACCACCTCGCCAGCGAAGACGACCTGCCACTCTCTTCCCGGCGGCGGCGGTGAAACGCGGAAACTATACCTTCCCTCGGCGTCGGTGAAGGAGCGTTGCTGGTACCACAGGTCCTCGGAGGGAAGGCGGAGATCGACCACCGTCTGCTGGACAGGAACCTCCGGGCCCGGGCGGTCGCCGCGGGTCTTGTTGGGCAGCTGGCGGGTGACCTTGCCGGTGAGCACCATGCCGCGTTCGAGAGTGACCTCGAGCTCAGAAGAAGTGGCCGAGATGCCAGAGATGAAGGTCGGTGCCCAGCCGATCCTGTCGAACCACAGGTCGTAGCGAACATCCTTCTCCTCGAAGGGCAGCAGAAAACGACCGTCGGCATCGGTCTGGAAACTCGGCATGATGCCGAGGCGCAGCTCGCGCACCCAGGCGCCGTCACGGAACTTCTCGATGCCGCTGAGTTGCACCGTCACCCCTTCGATGGGGTTCCCGGCTTCATCGACCACCTGTCCCTTCAGAACAATCTCCGGGGAGGTGGCCGAAACGATGAAAAACCCGCTAAAAAACAAAAACAGGAGGGCAGTTGCAGCAATCCATTTTTGAGGCATCGCCATCTTCCTTCCTCGCGGTCATCTGTGCAGGCCTCTTCGACGGTCGATTCTCCGTGGAATGTTCCTTGGCAGTCACGTCGAACCGGACCACCAACCAGGATACACCGCAATGCCCTCGATCGCCTCGGTGGGACTGGCGCCCGATCCTCGAACTCCTGGCAGCCCACCGGCAGTTTCACTGGCGGCGAGAGATCCCCCGGGTGGCTACCGCACAGATCAGAAAGAGCACGCCTGGCAGCGCCAGGCCATCGATGGTCGGATCGAAGAGGAGGTCAGGCCTGAAAAAATGAAAGGCGATGATGCTGCCTGTCGTCAGCAGCCCACCGAGCCCTTCCCGCTTCCAGGCGATGATCATGCCGGCGCAGACTCCTCCTGGACAGAGGATAAAATGGACCACCTCAGTCGACGAATTGAAGCTGCCGAAATTCCCGCCGACCAGCTCAGCGATGAGCATCCCTGACCAGAAGGTGATGGTGGCAATGCTCCCGATTCTGGCGAGCCCGCGAATAACAGTGACCCAGGGGGAGCTGTTTTTCTTCTCCTCCATCGGGCCCTCTTCTCCTCGTTTCTCTGGATGAACCGGTGACCGCCAACTCCCGGGCATCTTCCCGTCGATGCCTGGCGAAGAAACCCGGCGCTTATCCCTCGTCGCCCTCATCCGGGGTCTGGAGGCCCTCCCCGTTCACCTCGGTGAGGATATCGACGAAGAGACGGTCGAGGAGGGCGGGATCCCTCGTCCGCGGGGGATCCTGTGCTTTTCCCTCGAACCTGTCCAACTCCACCTCGATGAAAGCGGAGATCACCGGGTTCCTTGGCCCGCGATCGAGTTCGGCACCAGCGCGCTTCAAATCGAGCAGAGCGTCGATCTCCCTGCGCAATTCCGTGTCGTCGATCAGTTCGTCGAGGAGAGTTGCGAACTCGATGGGAACCACCCCTCGGCCCTCCTCGATCCACTTGCAGGCGAGGATCGGACGCAGCACGTAGAAGTACTTCTTGGTCCAGACCCTGTCCTCTTTCAGGTCGGTCCGCAGATTGTTGCGAGCCATGTTCAGGTAGTGGTGCATGCAGCCTACCGGCGAATGGTACTCCTCCACCACGTCTCTGAGGCGATCGATGAAGGTCGACCGCTGGCGGTAGACGATCGGCGACTGGAGCCACTCGATGAGGGGAGGATTCGACTTGCGCAGCAGTTCGAGGGCCTTGGGAACATCCCAGCCCGAGATGTCGAGTTCGTCATCGATCGGTTTCTCGATGACATCTCTCTGCTTCTTTATCGACAGGTACCAGGGGGTCTTGCGCAGATAGATGAAGCGTACGTCGTAATCGCTGTCGGCCGATTCGAAACCCCAGGCACGACTCCCCGATTCGCAGGCATAGAGGATGGTGACCTGCTCCCGCTCCTCGGTCAGGGCGAGTTCCCTCTCGATCTGCTCACTGATCGAATCGGTCATGACACCGCCTCACCCACATCCACTCGGCGCAGACGCCTCTAACCGGTGGCCCTACGGCTACGTTTCCGGTTTCCCGACCCGCGGCGGCGACTGCCTCTGGGGCCGCCCGCCGATGGGCTGGCGCCGCCACCCTGGGCGCCACGGCGCCGACGGCGGCGGCGGTTGCCACCGGAGCCGCCCTGTCCCTGACCCTGACCCTGACCCTGACCCTGACCCTGGCCACCCGGTTTCCTCCTGCGATTGCTGCGCGCCGGAAGGCGCTTCTCGGTCACCTCATCGGCGAAAGCTTCGAACCCCTCGATGTGCCTCCGCGGGATCGGCGAGCCGATCATCCGTTCGGTATCGCGCACCCAATCGCGATCTGCGCTGGTGACGAAGGTGCAAGCGATCCCCTCCAGTTCCGCCCGGCCGGTGCGGCCGATCCGGTGGGTGTAGGCGAGGGGCGTGTTGGGCACGTCGAAGTTGATGACGTGGGAAACGCCGCTGACATCGATACCGCGGGCGGCGATGTCGGTGGCCACCAAAAAGTCGAAGCGACCGGAGCGAAAGCCCTCCATCGCTTTGTCGCGCTTGTTCTGGGACATGTTTCCCTGAAGGGCGACGGCATTGAAACCAGCCTTGACCAGTTGCTCCGCCAGGCGACGGGCGCGCATTTTCGTGCGCAGGAAGACGATGGCGGACTGGCACTCATCGCTAGTGAGCAGAACTTCGAGAAGGGCACGCTTGCGCCGCTCCCCCACCGGGAAGAGGGCGTGGTCGATGGTTTCCGCCGGCTTGCTGTCGGCGAGCTGGACGACATGGGGGTCGACCAGCAGGCGGTCCGCCAGGTGGCGGATCTCTCGTGGCATCGTCGCCGAGAAGAGCAGGTTCTGGCGCTCTTCGGGCAGCGCCTTGAGGATCCGGCGGATGTCGGGGAGGAAGCCCATGTCGAACATGTGGTCCGCCTCATCGAGGACCAGCGTCTCGATACGGTCGAGGCGCAACTCCTTCTGCTGGAGCAGGTCGAGGACCCTGCCGGGGCAACCGACGACGATCTCGGGGCCGTGACGGAGGGCGTTGATCTGGTTTCTCGCCGAGACACCCCCGTAGATGATGACCAGCTTCAACGGCGTGAACTTCGACAGGATCCGGATCTCGGCGGCGATCTGGGTGGCGAGTTCCCGCGTCGGAGCGAGGATCAGCACCCGGGAGCCCCGGCGGCGCGCTTCCAGCAGCCGATCGAGGATGGGCAGGGCAAAGGCGGCGGTCTTGCCGGTGCCGGTCTGGGCGAGACCGAGCACGTCGCGACCGTCGAGGATGGCGGGAATCGTCTCGGTCTGGATCGGCCGCGGTCGATCGAAACCGGCGGCACGAACGCCGCGGATGAGGGCCTTGTCGAGGCCGAACAGGTCGAAACCGGTCGAGCCCTGGGTTGCTTGATGGGTCATGACGTCTGGTTCTCCGCCGTATCGATACAGACTGGGTCTGGACGAAACGGGTTTCCGTTTCCGACCCGTACAACAGAGAGGGGCAAGATCTGGGTTTTCTGGCGAGACCCCCGTGGGTCGATCCCCTCGAATGAAACCGGTGGGATCGGAGAGGTCCTGTTGTTCGCCTCTGCGGGCTGGTGCCCGATGATGGGGCCACCGTAGTTGTCATCAGCAAGCGGGGCAACCCCGAATGATGGAAGGTTCCGAAGTTTCTGATGTTATCGGTCGGTCGTCGAGGCGCTCTGATGACAGCCCTGGAACACCCCCGGGCGGTGGACCCTCGGCCTCAATAAGGATTGAGGTGGCTATCCCTGGCTCCGGAGATGGCGTTGGCGATGAGCCATCCCCAGATCGCCCAGATACCGAACCAAAAAACGTGAAAACCGCCGAGGAGCATGAACGTGATGCCAAGACCCATTCCGTGGATCAGAATGCCGACACCCCCACTCCAGTGGTGACGAATACAAAACAGGCCAAAGAGATAGCCGATGCTTACGACGCAGAAGACCGTAAGCAGGTCTGGACCGCCAAAAACTGCCATGATGCACAGTTCAACCACCACCAGCACCGTGACACCCACCAGCGCCTCGATCAGGGACTTCTTCCTCCTGCACTCGAGGTCGGCGGCTGCCAGTTGCTGGCGGGCTCGCCAATCTCTGCGCATCTCCTCGAGAGATTGGGGTTCTTCCGTCTTCAAGCCGGGTCCTGCCTTCGGGCCAGAGGTGTCGATCGTGACCTGAGGAATCGAGAAAAAAACTGGGGCGGTCTGGCAGTGAAGTATCGGTTCTGACGGCGATATCGACAAACTCAGCGGCGCCAGCAGGGCTGGACCATCGGTCAGAATCGCGACGATCCGCGCTCAGGACCCGGGGAGTTCAGGAAGCAAACTGACGACAGGCCATCAAGATTTCTTGCGCTCCTCGCGGCGCAGATGGCCCAGGGCGCTGCAGGTGGTCACGAAACCGAGGGTCAAACCCAGCCAGCCGACGATGAATCCTCAGACATTGGTCAATCCGGCGGCACCGAGAACGATGCTGGAAGCACCGGTGATCAACCCACCCCAGATGACCATCGCCGAATTGCTGCTCATCTCTCCTCGCTCTCGTTGGCGGGCGGGTTCGTTGCCTGAAGCGCCCTCCAGATTACCAGATTACCGCATCTGCTGGAGCCATCGCTGGCTGCATCATTCCGGCTGCCACTTGCTGAGCAGTTCAGGGTTGTCGACCCACATGGCAAAGTAGGGCGTGTCTGCCCCTCGTTTTTTCATGTAGAGAAGAAAAGGGCGGTCGAAAATATAAGGGGGCGAACCTCCCCCCTTCGCCAGCATCTGGGCATGAGACTTGACCTCGGCTCCGTATCGGTCCAGGCGGAATTCGATGTCCTGCACAACTTGGCCGATTGGCGGGAGGTTCAACTTTGAATTCGTGAATACTTTCCCTTCGAGTTCCTGGAAGCGATGGGAAAGGCGCCACGCCATTTCTGGCACCAGCAAGACATCACTGATCCCCAATTCCCGAGGGCGGGTAATTTCAGCCTCGGCGATCTTCTCTTCAACAGAGCCGATCATCTCTGCCATCGTCGCCTTTGGCTCGACGATGGCGACGATGACCTGATGGGGTTCAGATGTGGAATCCAGATCGATGGCGAACTCTGCCGAGCGGCTTCGCGGTCGTCCTGTTCTGAACAGCACCGCCGGTTGCTTGTGGAGTTTTCGAGAGGCGGCAAGATTTTTTGGGGGAATGCCGAAGGAATTCACCGCCGTACTCTCTCCCGAGGAATCGGTGAAATAGAGGGGATCGCTGCCCTGCAGGTAGGGGATGGAAAACTTCACACTCGCTTCGAGATAGGCGTAGGCAACCAGCGAGTTCGGCACGAGCCCACTGAAACTGGGTAGTTCCCTCGACGGGAACTTACTCGCCATCTCCCGGCGGATCTTCTCTATGATGCCCTCATCGCTGAATCCGGCAGCCACGTAGAGGCTCTCCTCGGGGATATGAGGCCTCGGGTCTGGTGCTCTGTTGAGGGCCAGAGCGATCTGGGGGTCCCCTTCAACAGAGGGCGGTTCCCCGACCACATCTTCTTCCACAACCTTCCAGGCCGACAGGAATGAGGCGCACCAGACGGCGTTGTCCCCCTTCTCGATCGCCGTATCGAGGGTCGGGACCACCCGGGTGGAAGCCAGATCCTCGGAACTGCCCTCGAAAACCAAGGCCGTCACCGAACCCGTATTCATCAAGCTGATGAAAAACAGGATGGCGGCGCCGGCCACCACCGAGATCCCGGCCAGCCGGACGCCCTTGGGAATTCTCCTTCTCGCCATGTTCGGAGCGCTCGTATCCAGATCGGTAATCCGCGTTGCCATCTCCTGGCTCGTCAACCAGCTAAACGACATCTTGTACCCCAGAAATAGCGGCACAAGGAGAAGGAGGGGGGCCACCAGATAGGATACCAGGCTTTCGAGATTGTTTCTGAGTAGCAACATCCCAACTGAATCCGTATTCATCCATCTGTCGAAAAACAGGATGGCCGAGCCGGCCACCAGCAAGATCCCGAACAGCCGGACGCGGTTGGGAATTCTCCTGCTCGCCATCTCCGGAGGGCTCGGATCCAAATCGGAAATCCGCCTTGCCATCTCCCGGGTCATCAACTGGCTATTCGACAGTTTGTACCCCAGTACCAGCGCCACCAGGTAGAAGAGCAGATCCACCGGATAGGAAGCGATGATGGGCGTCAGCAAGAGCATCCCCAGGCCGTTCATGCCCTTTTGGGTGAGGAGGTCCATAATTTCGATGTAGCCGATGCCAAAATTCGCGGATAGCCAAAGAAAAGCGGAGACCCCCTTGCCGATCCCACAGCCCAAGAGGGTCAGCACCACCCCTGTCAGGCCAAATTTTCGGTCGATTCCCGCGCCCGCTTCCCGGATGGCGATGCCGACGAGGTAGCCGACGGGGATGGCCATCCAGGCGAACTCCAAACCTGTGGCGATGGTGGTAACGATCCACAGGCCCGCCCCGACGAGCGCAGCGACCAGCCCGGCGATCCAGGCGCCCTTGAAGTCCTGTTCGCGCCGAACCCGTTTCTGAATCTCATCGAACTTCGGATCGTCGAAGGTTGGTTCTGTCTCAACGACGACCTCGAGCTGTTGCTTCTCGTTCATGCACCCTCACATACCCTGCAGGGCAATCATGCACCTGATCTAAATTGAAGGGGGAGAGGGTCAGTTCACCGAACTGTCGACTTCCCAGACAGGGTGAGGATCCACCCTCGGTCAACCCTGGCTCTCTCGTTCGAGCATCAGCTTGATGCCTCCCTTGAGGGAGGCGAGGTTCTTGAGGCTGATATCGGCGAACATCCTGGTGGTGCGCCACCCCTCGCTGCCGAAGTGATTGATCGCCGCGAGGAGTTGCTCCTCACTCGACGACCCGGTCTCGAACTTGAGCTGCTCGATGCGATACTCGAAGGTTACCATCCGATCCTCGTTTCCGCCGGCTTGGGGGTTTCTGATTTTTGAGTGATTCTACTGTCGAGGCGGACCCTTCCGACAGAACTTCTCGACCACGGGACTAAACTCCGTCGGGCGAGACGTTGAGCCTCTTTCCTAGTTCTTCCATCGTCAACCGACGAAACGACATCTTGTAGCCCATGTACGCCGCAATTCCGTAGAAGAGCAGGTCCATCAGGTGGAAAGAAACTTGGAATGCCTCCTTGATGAAGGCGGTATTTTTTAGCACCTCGAAAAATCCTACCTCTTCGCCGGATGCGACTACGCCGCAAATCACAAACACGTTGCCCGCAACACAGCCAAGCAGCGAGAGCACAGCTCCGACGATTCCAAACACCTTATCGAGACCCTTGCCGAAGATGCGAACCGCCAACCCGACGAGGAAACCAACAGCGATGGCCATCCAGCCGATCTGGGCATCAGTGAGCACGGTGATCCAGGCCCACAGCGCCGCCCCCACGAGCGCTCCGATGAGACCTGCGACCACACCCATCGGCAGGTTCTGCTCGTAATCGAGTTGCTCGAAGGCTTCCAGGACCTCTGCTTCCTCCTGGGACATATCGGAATTGTCGTCCGAATCGAAACGGTCCATCTCATCCATCGTTCCTCCAATTCGATACAAGCAACGGGTCTTCCCAGCGAGATGAGCCGTGCCAGGTGCAGGCCCCAGCCTCGAAGCCAGGGTGAAACCATACAAAATCGGAACAGGAATTGAGATACGGCTTTCCAGGGTCCTCCCAGACACAAGGGACTACCAGAAAAAATCGATCCCGCGGCTCTTCTCATCGACGGGTGAAACCACCTCGAGAATCGCGCGCACCTGTCAGCTGGGGATGAAGTAGAACTGGCTCACTGCTTCTTGATAAGACACGCCCATAACATTTTCAAACACCTCGCCGCGATCCGGGGGGCGAGAGGCCTCGAATTTTTCCCCCTTTTCCAACGACCTCATCTTGATGATCTTCGAGGTGGTCTTCTCGACCCAGTAGCAGACGCCTGCCATCGGAGCCACGTACTCGATATTCCAGCCGCCGCCGACCAGGTATTTTTGCTGGGGAATCCCAGCACTGTTGAAATCGGCATTGAAGTGTGCGCAGCCGCTGCAGATGGTCACCAGCGCCACGGTACAGAGGAGCAGAATGTGGAAATTTTTCATCGCGATCTCCCTTGCAGGTGATGGAAGCACGATCGGGGCCAGTCAGACCCTAACCGATCCTCACTCCTCGGCGCTGATCTTTTCGGCGATGATGGAGACGTCGTTTTTCAGCACCTCGAGGAAGCCGCCGTCGACCTGCCAGCGGTGGTCGCCGTCGGCGGTGCGAACGCGCAGGGGGCCGCTGCCAAGGGCGGTGATGAGCGGGGCGTGGCCCGACAGGATGCCGAGTCGGCCATCGAGGGCGTGCGCCTCGACATAGGTCGCATCGCCCTCGAAGGCGGAGCCATCGGGGGTCAGAATCGTGCAGGTGAGGCCTTTATCCGCCACCGCTTATGCCTCCGCTTTCATCCTGTCGGCCTTCTCGATCGCCTCCTCGATGGTGCCGACGTACATGAACGCCTGCTCGGGAAGGTGGTCCCACTTGCCCTCGATCATCTCCTTGCAGGAGCGGACCGTCTCTGAGACCTCGACGTACTTTCCGGGGATGCCGGTGAAGACCTCGGCGACGCTGAAGGGCTGCGAGAAGAAGCGTTCGATGCGCCGCGCCCGGCCGACGAGGATCTTGTCCTCCTCGGAGAGCTCATCCATTCCGAGAATGGCGATGATGTCCTGGAGATCGCGGTAACGCTGGAGGATCCGCTGCACCTCGCGGGCAACGGCATAGTGCTCCTCGCCGACCACCTGGGGATCGAGGATCCGCGAAGTCGAAGCGAGAGGATCGATGGCGGGGTAGATTCCCTTGCCGGAGATGCCACGGTCGAGAACGGTGGTCGCATCGAGGTGAGCGAATGCCGTTGCCGGAGCCGGGTCGGTCAGGTCATCGGCTGGGACGTAGATCGCCTGCACCGAGGTGATCGATCCCTTCTTGGTCGAGGTGATCCTCTCCTGCAGCTGCCCCATCTCGGTGGCAAGGGTCGGCTGGTAACCGACCGCACTCGGCATCCGCCCGAGCAGCGCCGAGACCTCGGAGCCCGCCTGGGAGAAACGGAAGATGTTGTCGACGAAGACCAGCACGTCGGAGCCTGTTGAGTCACGGAAGTACTCCGCCATCGTCAAAGCCGAGAGCGCCACCCTCAGGCGCGCGCCGGGAGGCTCGTTCATCTGACCGAAGACGAGGACGGTGCGGTCGAGAACGCTGAACTCCTTGCCGTCGGGGGTCTTGACGACGGCCTCTTTCATCTCGTTCCAGAGGTCGTTGCCCTCGCGCGTGCGCTCGCCGACGCCGGCGAAGCAGGAGTAGCCGCCGTGCTTGGTCGCGACGTTGTTGATCAGTTCCTGGATCAGAACCGTCTTGCCGAGTCCCGCACCTCCGAAGAGACCGGTCTTGCCGCCCTTGGAGTACGGGGTCAGCAGGTCGACAACCTTGATCCCCGTCTCGAAGACCTGGGTCGAGGCCTCAAGGTCATCGAAGGGAACTGGGTCGGTGTGGATCGGCCTGTACTCCTTGACCTTGACTGGCGGCAGCTTGTCGACGGGCTCCCCGAGGAGGTTGAAGACGCGGCCGAGGACTTCCAGGCCGACGGGAACCTTGATGGGAGACCCGGTATCGGTGATTTCCATGTTGCGCACGACTCCATCGGTCGAGGCCATCGCCACCGCTCGGACCCGGTTGCCGCCGAGATGCTGCTGCACCTCGAGGGTCAGGTTGATGTCACCTTGTTCGATCTCGAGGGCGTTGTAGATCGCAGGCAGATGGCCCTCGGGGTACTCGGCATCGAGGGTCGCGCCAATCACCTGTACGACCTTGCCGACGGCTGGGGAATCGCTCACGGCACTCACTCCAGTCACTCGTCCGACAGCTGGAGAGCTGCCGGGATTTCATTGAAGTTCAACTCATCACCTCGGCGCCGCCGATCACTTCCAGGATCTCCTGGGTGATCGCCGCCTGGCGCGTTCGGTTGTAGAGTTGGGTGAAAGTTCTGACCATTTCCTCTGCGTTGTCGGTGGCATTCTTCATCGCTATACGACGTGCGATCTGCTCGCACGCCGCAGCTTCCACCAACGCCTGGAAAAATTGCATCTTGAGAGAGAGGGGCAGCAACTTGCCGAGGATCAACTCGGGGCTCGGCTCGAGGATGAACTCGCCGCTCAAGGTTGATGCCTCATCACTACTTTCTACTGCGATGGGAAGCAGTTTCCGGAGCACCGGGATCTGGCGGGACGCGCTCTCGTAGTGGGTGAAGGCGACGGTCAGGCCGTCGATCTCGCCCCGCTCGAAACTGGCCATCACCGGTTCGATCACCTCCTGGGCCTCCTCGAAGGTGGGTTTGTCCTCGAACTGGGTGTGGCGCTTCGCCACTTCGCGCTCGAGGTACTTGAAGCGGCTGATCCCCTTCTTTCCGAGCATGTGGACCTCGAAGGTGACCCCTGCCCGCTGACGGGCGTCGATGTGCTTCTCTGCGGCTTTGAGCACGTTGGCGTTGTAGCCGCCGCACAGTCCGCGGTTGGCAGAAACGATGAAGATCGCCTCGCGCCGTGGCTCGTTCACCTCCCTCAG